>Ga0308157_10000143_pt1 | contig 297641 bp, 270 predicted proteins | sample PhyBR1_FD_201035 | JGI IMG/M metagenome (GOLD analysis project Ga0308157, IMG submission 201035) | Phyllosphere microbial communities from UC Gill Tract Community Farm, Albany, California, United States - DLSLB.R1 | ecosystem: Host-associated > Plants > Phyllosphere > Unclassified | place... | reverse complement strand
CAATAAATCTTTAATAATAATGTGATGCCACATCAATATACTATAAGGTATTAATCCAAATTTCTCTGGGCTATCCCTTAGTGTAAGGCAGATTGCATACGCGTTACGCACCCGTGCGCCGGTCTCAAAGCCCGAAGACTTCTACCCCTCGACTTGCATGTGTTAGGCCTGCCGCTAGCGTTCATCCTGAGCCAGGATCAAACTCTTCATCGTATGTTTTTAATATTTTACGATCTTTATTCAGGTCTTTCAATAATTCGCTAAGAGTCTCTTACTCTCTCTTATGCTGTCAATCCAATATGTCTATGAACGTGTCAATCTTTTTTCATTTCGCTAACTTCGATCGCCGCAGTGGCTCTCTGTGTTAGCGGGTGCAAAAGTACAACTTCTTTTCAAACCCGCAAGCATTTTGAAAACTTTTTTTTAATTTATTTTCTTAAGCTTATCTTTCAGTATTTCCAGAACTTGTTCCGCTTCCCTTCCTCTCGGTTAGGGAGGGCAAAGATAATTTCTTTTCCCTTTACAATCCAAATCTTTTTTTACTTTTTTTTAAGCCTCCCCTTTTTAACGAACACCCCTCCTTAATAGAAGAAAGCCCCTGTTCAAAGGTCTTTGCTGCGTATCAGTCTGTCTATGAACTTTGCCTTGAATGCGGGTGCAAAAGTACTAACCTTTTCCGCTTTTCCAAACTTTTAAACCACCTTTTTTTACTTTTTTACTTAACTTTTCCTTAACTTACTCATAATACATTACTTGCATAGAAAAGTTTTTTTAGTTTTTTTTCATCGAGGGTTCTGTTTCGCAATATGCCTGAAGAAGACATTAGGACCAGTAACCGTTTTTGAGAAAATAGTTAGCCGGAAAGCAGGGACATCTCTCTTAGCTAAGATGAGCCGCCCCCACGATAAAAGGGAGTAATTAATTAAATAATAGCACAATAGAATTTAAAATACAAGTTATTGTAAAGTGCAATTAAATAAAAAAGGGCTGTATCGCTACAACCCTATTATATATACTGTATATATTTTTAACCAAAAACCGATGTGAACGCGCCGTTCAATTTTTTCTTAATGTCTTCAGGCACATCGTTTTTAGGATACAAAAGAGCGGGCTTGTCATCTGCCGACTTACCGATAATGTAAACTTTGGAGAGTGTCTTACCTCTAAAGAAATCCATGTTGTCTACCCTTATCTGGAATGCAAGGGAACTGAATTTTTCTTTTTTAACCTGGAAATCTGTTGCCATTTTATTGATTTTAAATTAACTACAACAAATATAGTCATAACCTATAGATATAGCACTTATTTATAAAATCTATTTATTTTAAGTTCGGATACATCACAGATCATACCTTATGGTCAACAGCAAATATCTTGGTTGCACCCTGTATCGTGATGTATAGGTTGAGAACTGGTTGAAGCTGTCATCATTCAGCGATGTGGTATTCAGCAGGTTGGTCCCGCCTACTTTAAATTCCCAATGGCTGTTCTTTTTGCGATACATGATATCGGCGCTCAGGAAATCGTATTCGTTATCGCTGGTTTTATCACTATTATAATAATGGTTGTATTCGTATTCTGCCCTGATAGTGAATGAATCCCAAAAATAATAGTTCATGCTGGCAAAAGGCTTATGGTTGTAGTAATTATTCGTACCATAATCATTAACGGTAAAAGTATAGCCTAACTCTATATTTGGGATGGTTTTGTAATTTGTACCGAATGTTCCGGTATAGTTTTGCGACAACTGTTCGTTTACCTGTCGGATCGAGTTATCGATCGTGGCTTCACCATCGGCAAATTCAGGATCGAAACGAAAGTTGTTGAACTTGCTCCAATTTACCATTATATTCGCACCCGCTTTGTAATAGCGCGCAAAACTTCTATTGTATCCAACATTTGCACTAAGCATTTCGTCGGCATATGGCGAATTTTCCAGCGTACCTACCTGATTGATGCCGCTAAACGCCGAAAGGCTTTTCATAGCCTCGGCCATATGCGTATAATTTATCGCTCCAAATATCTGGGTAAAGTTGAACATGTTGTATTTGGAATACATTAATGAGTGGTTTTGGTAAATACCATTATCCAGGTTCCTGTTCCCCTGGAAAAGCGATTTGTAGCTTGTCATTACAAGGCCGCGGGCAAAATCGGCCACATCAGTAAAGTTCGTGGTCATACTATAGTTGTAGATCAGCCTCTCTGATTTGCGGATATTGTATTGAGCAAAGACATCGGGCAAAACCCTCATAAAATTATTATCAACTTTTGACCCCAACTGTTCGTTCCATACGTTATATTTATGTACAGTAAAGCCAGGATTGAATTCAAAACTTCCGCTAAGCCAGCGATAGTGAACGCCCAGGAACAGGTCGTTAAATACATAATCCACATCATTCTTGGTGTTATCGTTCAGGTCATTCACCGTTCCGTCGTCCATTGTCTGGAAAAGTGCCGAGTTAAAATTCTGGAAAGAATAGGTGTTACCAATCGTCAGGTTGATGTTGCTCTTTGGCGTTACCATATAATAGTAGTCGAGCTTGGCATCTGCTTTATTAGTCCTGATAAAGCGCTCCTGCGAAATATCGAACCGTGCGGCCGGCATAAGTCCCAATGAAAGATCAGGGTCAGAACCCGGAACAGACGGGAATGGGTTATTAGCCAGGTTGGCATTGTACAGGGGGTCTTCATCCTGGTACAGGTGTTGCGCCTCAAAAGCAAAAATATTCTTATCGTTCAGTGTGTAATATAAGTTCAGGTTTTGGTTGAATGATAAAGGCTTTTGCCTTTTGCCAGTGTAAATATCCTGACTTTGCGATGTTTCGGGAAATACCTGCGACAACAATGTGTTATCCTCCTGCTGGTTGGATGTCTTCATGAAGGCATCATAGTCAAAGTGCAGGTTGGCGTTCGGCTTATAGCTGGAACTCAGCTTGAATACCGCAAACTCGCTTTTTTGCAGCGAAGTCGACTCCGTATCCTGGGTAGTTTCAGGCTCGCCTGTTATTGGGTCGAGAAGCACGCTCCGGCTTACCGTTTCCATCTCGGTACGGTTGGAATTAATGATGGCAAATCCGCTCAGGTTCCATTTGTCGGTAACATTGTAGCTAAAGTTGCCTGCTCCAAATTTGGTCTCGATCTCCTTCGCCCTGTTATTCCGCATAAGCGAAAGCCCAAGATCGTTAGAACCTATATTAAAGGAAGTCCCACTCTTGCGCATGAGGTTACGGAAGCCGCCTGTAAACTTAAAATAGTCTGACATTGTTAGCGGAAGCTCGCCCGTATTATTAAAGTTGCCAATAAAGTTCAGACTGTACTTCGGGTTATAATAAAATATCTTTGGATTGACGACGTACCTTTCCCCTTCACCAATGCTGGCCCCGGCTGCCATGTCGCCAAACCAGAAATTCTTTTTACCGTCCTTCAGCTTGATGTTCATGGCTACGTTGTCCTCATTGTTCTGCACACCGCGCAGCTGGCTTACCTCATTATAATTACGAAGCACCTCAACCTTGCTCACCGCATCGGCAGGAATATTCTTTACCCCCAGCTTGGTGTCGCCGTCAAAAAAATCTTTTCCTTCCACCATCAGTTTGGAAACGCTCTTGCCCTCCACCTTCACATTACCATCGGCATCCACCTCTACTCCTGGGAGCTTTTTAAGCACATCTTCCAATTTGCGTTCGCTCCCGTTGGTAAATGAATCGGAATTGTATACGATCGTATCTCCTTTTATAGTGACAGGCATCTCGTGTACAATTTCAACAGCATCCAATTCGATACCGGCTTTCATGGTAATGAGCTTTACAGTATTCTCCGTTCCCGTTGTAATAGTTTCTTCATAAGGGGCAAAGCCGATGTAGCTCGCCTTTATGATATACTGTGTGTTGGCGCTCAGTACAAGTTGGAACTTACCTTTATCGTTGGTAATGGCATAGGAATCCATGGCATTGGTAGCTTTATTAACAGCCATCACATTTCCCATTTCGAGCGGTACGCCAAGCGAGTCGCGCAGTACACCTTCATAGCGGATGTTTTGAGAGTAAGAAATGGCAGATAGCAGTAAGGCTAAGGCAAGTAATAATTTTTTCATTGTATGTTAGTTGGTTTATTGGCAGCGGTATCATTATCCGCCGATACGAATAGTACGCGTGGTCCTGGTGGTCCCGGGTGACGGAGGCCCCTCGTTCATCTCCATAATTTCGTTAGATTTCTCCTCCATTATCTTATCAAACTCTGCCCGAGTTACTTTACTTCCTTTCTTCGGCGCTTTGATCTCAAATTTCTCTTTCGGGTTCAATGTTATTTTTGAACATAACAATGTAGTTTGGCCGTCGTTCACCTCAAGTATGAGGCCAGGAAGTCCCCAGTAATCACCAGGGCCGTTACTTATCGGGATATCCGGTGTGTACCATGCTGTTATCGTCATATCTTTTGGCGGGGCCGATGTCAGGGTCATAGCCTTATCGCCTTCATCGTTTTGTTTAGCCTTAACGACCGCAATGGCTTTAAAGCAGGTATAGTTCCCTATCTTCTTCGTGTCACCGGTCATTTTCCATTCCAGCTTATCAAGTTTATTGGTAACCAAAAATTCCTTGCCGAATATTTCGGTTTCGGTAAGCGACGTTTGGTCTTTCAGGTTTTTGAACAATGTACCTCCGCCATTAAAGCTAACCGACACCATAACGGTTCCGTCTCCTGAAGGCTTATTCAGTTTTTCCTCTTCTTTATATATAGAGGTCGATCTGTCAAATTTCAGGCTATATGTTTTTTCGAATGCCTTTTTAAGTTGTTCCTGTATCTGGGCATCGATTTCCGGAGGGAGCGCATCTCCTTCCGTCTCTGTGCCCTCATCTTCAAAGTTGAAGGTGGTTTTAGATTCATACACCGCAATTCCCTGGAAATTTTGTGCAAATGATGCTATCGGCATCAATGTGAAAAAGCAATAAAAATACTTTCTCATACTATTTGTTTTTTCAGTTCATTACAAATAAACTAAATTTTTAGTTATAAAACTATTTTTATAGTTTAAAAACTAATAAAACAGTTGAAGCGGTACAGGTACACATCTGATCTGGTTTCTTCCAGTGTGCCTATTACGTTTTAATGCCTACGAATATCAGTACCCCGCATTCCCTTCATCTCCTCAAGTTTCTTAGCCATGATGACCCTGAACTCCTCTTTCGTTACTTTTTCTCCTCTGTTCGGCACCTTGATCTCTACCCCTGCTTTAGGGTTGAGCGTCAGTGTACTACATAGGAGCGTCATATTATCATTGCTTACGCTCAATATCAGTCCCGGGAGCCCCCAATAACCGCCGGGCCCATGGTTCACAGGAATTTCGGGGGCATACCACGCGGTAACTATAATTTCTTCAGGGGATCCTGTGAGGTCTATTGCCTTATCCTGTCCGCCTTCTATTTTGGAGGGCGACCTTTTTATGGTGTAGGTTGCTTTGTAGCAGGTATGACTGCCTATTTTTTTTGTTTCATTTTCCAGCTTCCATTCACGTCTTTTAAGTGTGTCTGTCACCAAAAATTCCTTGCCGAAAATTTCTCTTTCCTCGATCTCAAAATTGTTTTTAAGATCACGATACGTTTTCCCCGACACTATTCCTGGTGACACCCTTCTATTTGGGGAATCCATACTGAGCTTTTGCTCTTCTTCGAATACTGAAATTGTCTTGTCAAAGTAAAGGGTATATTGCCTTTCCACCGGTTTTGAAAGTGCTTCTTTCATGCGCTCCTGTATTGCGGGATCAAATTTGTCCGATACCCTTGCTGCCGCATTCTTATGTGTGGATACCGATTCGTAAACCGCAACACCCTTAAATTCCTGCGCCCCGGCAGTAAGCCCAGCTGTCAGTATCAGCAAACCCAAAAACTTTTTCATAACGCTGAATTTAGTTGCCAAAGGTTATGGTCGTTGTTTTGCTTCCTGGAGAGGGCGAATGCATATCCCTCATCTCCTCACCTTTTTTATTCATTATTTCAGTGAACTCCTTTTGCGTTACCTTCTGCCCTTTTTTTGGTGCTTTAATCTCAAATTTCTCTTTAGGGTTCAATGTTACTTTCGTACACAATATCTGCCTGTTATTGTCGCTGACCTCCAATATCAGCCCGGGAAGCCCCCAGTAGCTTCCTGGCCCATGGCTTATCGGAATTTGCGGAGTATACCAGGCAGTTATTACAAAATCTTTAGGCTCAGAATCACCCAAAATGTTTACCTTCTTCTCCTCCCTGCGCTTCTTTTCCTCTTCAGTAAGCGGAATGGCTTTAATCGTGTGGGTTGCTTTATAACAAGTGTAATTACCTATTTTTTTGGTTTCATTCTCCAGCTTCCAGTCATATTTGGTAAGCGTATCGGTTACCAGGAACTCTTTGCCATACATATCATTCTCACTAATACTGAGATCCTCCTTAATATTCCTGTATTTCTTTCCCATCGCAAAGCTGCCGGATGCCGAAAAATCGCCGCCATGCGGATCGTTAAGCTTGGGCAGTTCTTCGTATACTGATTCCGTTTTAGTAAAGTACAGGCGGTACTGGTCCTCAATAGGCTTTTCGAATATTTCTTTCAGCTTTGCCTCATCGGCAGGGCTATTGCCACCTGATGAAGTAACAGTAAATGACATATTTTTGAAAGTAAACAGCATTTTATACTCGGCAATGCCTTTAAGATCCTGTGCAGATAAAGCAGCTGTAGCCAGAACAGCACAGCAGAGCAGTAATTTTTTCATGATGGTTGGTTTAGGTTGTAGCTAAGAAAACAACAAATTCACCGGTTTTAGTATGATCATGAAAGAAAGATCTGCAAAAAGCACCGCTTATCCGCCAAAACGCATCCTTCTGCCTCCCCCAGGCCCACCGCCCATTTCCTGCAACTCCTGGATCTTTTTGGTCATGATATCTGTAAACTCGGCCTGCGTAACCTTTTCCCCTTTTTTAGGCGCTTTTATCTCCGCTTTTTCTTTGGGGTTAAGCACTACCTTAGAGCAAAGCAGTACGGTCTTGTCATCGGCCACTTCCAGTATCAACCCGGGCAGTCCCCAGTAGTTGCCCGGCCCCTGGCTTACCGGTATTTCAGGCGTGTACCATGCGGTAATGGTTTTCGTGTCGGGCATTTCGACCATCTCCATGAAGTTGGTTTTTTTTAGCTCGTCCTCGCTTTTTTTCTTCATTTCCTCTTCAGCGCCTTTCTTTGGGCGGTAGTTCATCATGTTCGATTTATCCACCGGAACTTCCGCAGTTGCTTTGTAACAGGTATAGTTGCCTATCTTTTTAGATTCATTCACCATGATCCACTTAATACCCGGGAGGGAGTCGCTCACCAAAAACTCTTTCCCAAAAATGTCCTTTTCCTGCAGCATCGCTTTGGTCTTCACATTTTTATAGTGCTTGCCGCCGCCGCCCATCATGGAACCCATCATCTTAAAGCCCTGTGCCATAGGATCGTTCGGGCTGTCCAGCTTTTCATCTTCTTCATAAGTAGATGCCGTGCGGTCAAACTTCAGGATAAAGGTCTTTTCGAACATCTTTTTCATCCGGTCTTCTATCATCTTCTGCATTTCCGGGGTGATCTCTCTGTTTTGGGCACTGAATTTCTTCATGTCCTCCATGCTGGTCTTGGACTCATACGTAGCTATACCCTGAAAATCCTGCGCGGTCGCGCTCAGCATCGAAAGTAATGCGGCAAATAAATAAACGATATGTTTCATACTATTCTTTGTTTGAATGTTAGACGAATGGAAAGTACGTTTGTTACAAAGATGCTTCCTTAAATCATAGCCTAAAATACAACCATCGGCAGGATCGTTATTTTTCCGTACTTTGTCCTGATGAAAAAACTGGTCCCTTTCCTGTTATTATTAATCGTTACAGCCGCAATGGCACAGGATGCCGTCATTCCTGTAACGTTGCTCAACAGTTCAAAAGCCGGGCCGGAGCGTTATCTCGGCGCTGACAGCTATGGATGGCGATATACCGTTCTAGACAACGAGCTCAGAAAGGAAAAAGACGGAAGGACACTAAAATTCAAGGCGCTTTCACTGGGCGACATATACCGCGCCGACCTCCAGAACCCTTTACAGATCGTATTATTTTACCGTAAGTTCAATACTGTTGTCCTTTTGGATAACCAGATGAACGAAACCTCCCGTATCAACTTTTCCGATATACCACAGCCTGTCATAGCTGATGCCGTCGGGTTGGCATCGCAAAACCGCCTGTGGGTTTATGACATCACTACACAGCAGGTCGGGCTGTATGACCTTGCCAAAGGAACCTTTCGGACGCTGGCATCTCCTTTTAACGACGGGATCCGTTATTACCAAAATGATTATAACTACTTCTACTGGGTAGATAATGCCAATAGCTGGTTTGCCGTTAACTTATTTGGGAAAGTAAATTCATTAGGGAAATTGCCTGAATTTGACCAACTGCAGATAGTGTCGCCCAGATCGGTCATTTACAGCAAAGACGGCACAATGTATCACTTTGATCCGGTAGCCGGAACAAACACGGTCATCACCATTGTGGAAAAAAGCTTCCGCAGTTTCTATTACGCAGGGGAAATTTTGTCTATTTTTACCCATTCCGAGATTATCCACTATAAAATAACTTTACTAAAATAATGCACATAGCAGTAGCCGGGAATATTGGTGCCGGAAAGACCACGCTTACAGGCCTTTTGGCAAAACATTTCAAATGGGAACCGCATTATGAAGATGTGGTGGATAACCCATACCTTGACGATTTTTACCACCAGATGGAGCGCTGGTCGTTCAACCTGCAAATATACTTCCTCAACAGTCGTTTCAGCCAGATCATGCAGATTCGCGAAAGCGGCAAGAACATCATACAGGACCGTACCATATATGAGGACTCGCACATTTTTGCGCCCAACCTCCATGCCATGGGGCTGATGACCAATCGCGATTTTAATAATTACAAGTCACTATTTGAGCTGATGGAGAAATTCGTTGGCGCACCCGACCTGCTGATCTACCTGCGCAGCTCAATCCCAAATCTTGTAAAACAAATACACAGCCGTGGGCGTGATTATGAAAACTCCATTTCCATAGATTACCTGAGCCGCCTTAACGAGCGTTACGAAGCCTGGATACAAGGATATGATAAAGGCAAGTTGCTTATCATCGATGTGGATAAGCTGGACTTTGTAAATAATCCGGAAGACCTGGGCCAGATAATCAACCGCATTAATGCCGAAGTGAACGGGCTGTTTTAGGTCACAAAAATAGTCAGAAGAGCCGCAATGCCCGCAACGCTGCTTATAAAATAAAAGATCCCACGCCGTAATTGACGTGGGATCTTCATTTATTAGTGGATATGTTATCCTTTTCGTTCCTTTTTAAAAGTTTCGATCTGCGCGTCAACTTCGGCAGAAGTGCCCTGGAAAGTTTTCTCTTCTGTCTTTATCTCATTATTCTCTGCCAAAGTAGAGATCACAACCGTAGCCGTAACTTTCCCGCTTTCATCTTTTTGGCGCTCAATGGAGATCTCCTCGCTTTTTGTCTGCGATACAAGTGCCGGCTCATCAGCGACAACTTCAGTATTTTGCACGGCAGGCATCGTAGCATGTTCAGATGTTGTATGCCCACCCAATATCGGCGCGATCACCAGCCCGATAAGGCAGGTAAGTTTGATAAGGATGTTCATTGACGGACCCGATGTATCCTTGAACGGGTCACCCACCGTATCTCCTGTAACTGCTGCCTTGTGCGCGTCAGAACCTTTATAGGTCATTTCGCCGTTGATCATTACACCGGCCTCAAATGATTTCTTTGCATTGTCCCATGCACCTCCGGCATTGTTCTGGAACACTGCCCAAAGCACACCTGATACCGTTACACCCGCCATATAGCCTCCAAGCATTTCAGCGACCAATTGATAATTATCAGGATAAATAAGCATTCCTAAAAGAACTATAGCGATTGGGAAACCTATAGTAAGGATGCCCGGAAGCATCATTTCGCGAAGTGCGGCTTTAGTAGAGATCTCTACGCATTTGCCATACTCGGGCTTACCCGTACCTTCCATGATCCCAGGTATCTCGCGGAATTGCCTCCTCACTTCATACACCATATCCATCGCTGCTTTACCCACAGAGTTCATTGCCAAAGCAGAGAACACCACCGGGATCATGCCACCCACAAAAAGCATTGCCAGTACCGGTGCCTTGAAGATGTTGATGCCGTCGATACCCGTAAACGTTACATAAGCAGCAAAAAGTGCCAGCGATGTCAGGGCCGCAGAAGCAATGGCGAAGCCTTTACCCGTAGCAGCAGTGGTGTTACCTACTGAGTCCAAAATATCGGTACGTGTACGCACTTCTTTAGGCAATTCGCTCATTTCAGCAATACCACCAGCGTTATCAGATATTGGCCCGAAAGCATCGATAGCCAACTGCATTGCGGTTGTAGCCATCATTGCCGAAGCTGCAAGCGCCACACCGTAGAATCCTGCAAAGGCATACGAAGCCCAAATGGCTCCTGCGAAAAGCAATACGGTGGGGAAGGTAGAGATCATACCTGTAGCCAAACCGGCAATAATATTGGTCCCTGCTCCCGTACTCGATTTTTGTACAATGGCGAGTATGGGTTTTTTCCCAAGGCCTGTATAATACTCTGTCACTGATGAAATAACACCGCCCACAAAAAGGCCCACAAGTGTTGCATAGAATACCCTCATAGACGCTATTTTCTGCACACCTTCACCATAAAATTCCATTTCCATAATTTCCGGAAGCATGTATTTTACCAGGAAGAAACAAGATATCGCCACAAGAATGATCGATACCCAGTTACCCACATTAAGCGCTCCCTGTACCTGTGCTTCCTTTGCATTATTATCTTTAATGCGCACAAGCATTGTCCCTATTATGGAGAACAGTATACCGAAACCGGCGATCGCCATTGGTAAAAGGATAGGTCCTATACCACCGAAAGCATCGGTCCATGATGGGTTAGCTGCCAAAATATCCCGCAAAACATAATTACCTAATACCATTGCTGCAAGCACGGTCGCTACATAGGACCCAAAAAGGTCGGCGCCCATACCAGCAACATCACCTACATTATCACCTACGTTATCGGCAATGGTCGCAGGGTTGCGCGGGTCATCTTCAGGAATGCCTGCTTCCACTTTACCAACAAGGTCGGCACCTACGTCGGCAGCTTTGGTATAAATACCCCCGCCAACACGGGCAAACAACGCGATAGATTCCGCGCCCAGTGAGAAGCCCGCAAGTGTCTCCAGCACTATGGTCATGTCCATGGTGTTGGTCCAAACGCCGCCCATAAAATAATGGAAGAAGAAAATAAAGAAACCTGTAAGGCCCAATACGGCAAGCCCGGCAACGCCAAGCCCCATAACCGTACCGCCGCCAAATGACACTTTTAGCGCCTGCGGGAGGCTGGTGCGTGCGGCCTGCGTGGTACGAACGTTGGTTTTTGTTGCTATCTTCATACCCATATTCCCTGCCAGCGCGGAGAAAATGGCCCCGAAGATAAACGCCACTACGATAAGCATATCGGTAGTTGGCACTATATAGGCTATGACGGCAAGCGCAATGCTCGCTATAATAACAAAAATGGTCAGCAATTTATATTCTGCCTTTAAAAAGGCAAGGGCTCCTTCATAGATGTAATCCGAGATCTCTTTCATTTTCCCGTCCCCGGCATCCTGTTTAAGCACCCATGATCTTTTGACTGCCATAAAGAGCAGCCCTACAACGGCCATAATGATCGGCACGTAAATCATAATTGACTCCATAAAATAAAGATTTATTTGGTTTTGAATTTGTTAATATCTTGTAAATGTAACAAAAGCAAAACAAAAAAAGCAACACTCTTTTAAAGAATGTTGCTTTTTAATGGAGTATTTATAAAGGAATACCTTATTTTATACTGAAAAGCTCTTCAGGCTTGTTTTCAAGCGCCTCGAAACGCTCAATGCATGCATCGATGATATCGTAAGCCTCATTAACGTCTCCCCAGCCTTCTACATCAACCTTTTTATTTTCAAGGTCTTTATACACCTGGAAGAAGTGTTCGATCTCCTTTATGCGGTGTGGGTTAAGGTCACTCAGGTCATTGTACTTGTTCCATATAGGGTCTGATACCGGTACGCATATTATTTTCTCGTCCGGCCCTTTCTCATCGGCCATGTGGAAAACACCGATAGGCTTTACCTCCACAACACATCCGGGAAAGGTAGCTTCGTGAACCAGCACCAGAACATCGAGAGGGTCGCCGTCAAGGGCAAGCGTTTCAGGAATGAAACCGTAATCGGCAGGGTACATCATCGATGAGAAAAGCATCCTGTCGTATCGTATCTTCTTTAATTTGAAATCGTATTCATATTTATTCCTGCTTCCCTTTGGGATCTCGATCAGCACATCGAACGATTTTAATTTTGCAGCTGTCATATCTTTTACTGTTTTTTCTTATTTAGCGGGTGCGAAAGTACTGCAAAAATTGTTGGCGAGCAAAGTTTTATCTGCTAAAGATGCTGCGAGACCAGCACTTTACAGAAACTTAATAACAACAGGAATATTAAGGAAATAGGCTGAATTTTAAAGGTTGTCAAAATTTTAATAAATTTATTTCACTTAATACAAAAAATACAATGTTGAACTCAAAATACGCCATAATAATGTCTTTTTAACAAAATGAAAAGCCCTCCATTGAGGGCTTACTTATATTATAGTACAGTATTTATCACAGTTCTGTTTCTGACTTGGTACAATCAGATACGCATCCATTCTCATTACAGATAGGGACCTTTTTACCATCAATATACAAATACTCAAGGTTACACCCTGAAGCACATCCTCTGCAACTAACTGTTTTTGGTGTTACCCCAAAACTTTCATCAAGTTTAAACAGACCTGTAGAACCTCTTGTAAGCATGACGCCTATAGAGGTACCCCTCCTGTCAGTCGCGATCAGCATATGTGACGCATGATCAGGATCGTTTAAAGCTGTCCTTACTTCGATCTTGATCGTTTCAAGAGTTGTAGGAAAAGACACGGCCTCTTTATTAATGATGTCCTGAAGATCGGCAAGGAGAGAATTACTATCAGCAGTTATCACATAATTACCTCCTCCAGTGTCTTCACCGATAATACCACTCCATTCCGATGACCTGTTCTCTCTTTCCGGAACTATCGCAGATGCATCTGTAGTAAGATCTACGTCGGATTCGCTGGAACACGAAATTACAGTTCCAACAAATAAAAGGCAGGCAACAGTTTTTAGTAATGCTTTTTTCATGGTGGTTGAGTTTAGTATCCTATTACGAAAGTAATTTATAAAACACAGTGCGCCACCCAATGAAATGTTAATTGTTTTACCAGGTCACATTAGCGTATGCCAATTTCATTTTTCTCACAATCTGCACACGATGAACATATTAACCTCGTGATGCCGTTTGCGTTCTTGGCGACAGGCAGGCAACCTCCCTCGCATTCACCCTTACATACTACTAACACATAAGAACCGGTATCCTTACCTGTTGAAAAGTAAAATTTATCTTCTTTTAGCTCAAGCAGCGATGCCACCATTGCCGTTCCACTATCGGTGCGGGCGATTAGCATGTAAAACTCCTCCTCTTTATCTCCTTCGGTTTTCCCTTTAACCACTTCAAATGCTGTGAGCCTTGAGCCATTGTTCATGTTGGCTTCCCACGAACTCGCGATCTTGTCCTCATCGACCACACTAAGCACTCCATTTTTATTTACAGCAACTGCCTGTCCGGGATCAGTAGTTCCTGTACTATCAGTACCGGATCCTTTTTTACAGGAGATTAAAACAATGACGAATAACACAGCAAACAGATGCTTCATAAAAATTGATCATATAGGATTGGTTGCGGAACGAATTTACAAATTTTTTGTTAATAATCACAAAATTAAAAGTAAAAGCCAAACGAACCTTTTATAGCAAATTTATTAGCATCAGGAAGGTTCAGGTAGCTTCCCCTCCATGCAAAGTCGAGCCTGAAAACCTTGAAGATATTACCGATGCCGGCATGGTACTCCCAATACACATCTTCAGGGGCACGATACTCAATATTCGAAGCGTTCAGCCTCACATTATCATCGCTTACAGTTCCGTACACACCTTTCACACCGATGATCTCGCGCAGGTTCAGGTCACGGAGCCCCGGGATCCTTGAAAACAGCCTTCCGTTGAAATTGTGTTCAAAATGCAGCGACACATATTCATCGGCTACGAATTCGTAATAGTTCATCAGGTTATACGTATTCTCGATTATGAACCATGACTGGTTACCCGGCACAACGCCCATCAGGCCAAGCGGTACCTCACCAAATATCTTGCCTGCTTCAAGAGTAGTGAATAATCGGCCAAAACCACCTACCAACACCGGTTGCCTGTAGAAGAACTGAAGCTTTTGATAGTCAAAGTCGCTGTCGAAAATACCTTTCACTCCCTGAGAGAAGTTCAGGAACAGGCGTGCATAGTTCAAGTCAACATCCGAACGTTCCACACCATAGCCAATACTCCTGCGCCCGGGTGTGTAATCTATCTGGGCATTGTACTCATATTGCTTCACAAAGCCTTCAGTGCCTTTTGAGGGATCCCATGGGTCTTTGTAATAATCCAGGCTGAAAGTAGGCGATGCCGATTCCAGAGTACGATAATTAATGCTGGTGCGCAACGTAAAATTTTTAACCGGCTCTATCTCGACACCAATAGTGCTGAAGTTAACAGACGTAAGCTTACTATTATCACCGCTTGCAAAAAGCGACGATGATGCAAAACTCCTGCCAAGCACATCGCTGGTCGCTGTAAGGCTGACCCCTATCTGTTCAACATCGCGCCTGTTGCCCGCCGATATGATCAGGCGTTTCTTTTTATCAAGCATCCACTTACCCGATATTCCGTACTTAAATTTATTGTCTTTAAAGCCATAAGCGGTATACCCTTCCACCCGCCAAGGGTCATTTTGCCCAAAATAGGTTCGTCCGCCTGTCCGGAGCCGTATGCCTTCCACATCATTATAACCAAATGAAGAGAAAATCGGCCCATAGTCAAAGTTGCCCATTTGGTAATAACCGCTGCCCAGCGTAGCCACAAGGCTGTACAATCGCTTGAATTTAGGGACGGTTTTGAGGGTATCGAGCATTTTATACACCCCACGTTCATCATTATTGAGCGACTCGAACCGATTCTCCTCCCAATATTCGTCCGACCGTCGATGGATCTCGTCATCATAATAATTCACCTCAGCAGCATAAAAATTATCTTCTTTCTTCTTATCGAAAACATAATCCCTGAACAAGGTGGTGCGCTTGCCGTAAACACCTTTGGACTCATCTTTCTTATTAAGTGCAAAGTCGCTCATCATATGGTCGCGGCTCAACAGGAAAACCGAATCGTTGAGCACCTCGAATTCCTGCTCGATATAAATATCCTTCACCCAGTTGATGTTTGCGCTCTTACTGGCCGCCATCGCTATCTTCTTGATGGCAAAAGTACTGTCGTTCACCCAAAAGTTACCCTTAAACGTAAGCTCGCCCTTTCGCCGCGGATAGAATACAATGTTATAACACCATTTTTTATCGATATAGGTACTATCAGCCAATACATAATTATATACATTGATGCCTGTGCGCGACAGTGGGCTCACAAAATCCTTGTCAAAAAATTTGAGGTAATTATCGTAAATATCATAGTCGGCATAAAGGTCTTTTACAAAAGCGATGATCTGCTGGTTATTGCTGAAACCGGAGTTCTTGTTGGCGCGGACCACTTCTTTTTTCCTGTTGCGGGTATTATCGCCATACACATTGCTCAATGCCTCGTTAATGAAGATCGGGAGGTAGGTCTTACCGGTAACGCTTGACGTATCTACATGGTCGAAGATAAATTCCATGCCGCGGAATATTTTGCTCTTCATGAAAGCACTGTCAATACTGTTCATGTCAAACTCCACCTTTTCGTACTTGTCATATTCATATTGCTTGAACATTTTAAGTCCGTTCTTGCGGCGTCGTTCCCATATCTTGCGAAGTATGTCTATGGCGGGATTGTTCTTTTTAGAAGTCTTACCGGTATAAAGTACTACTTCCTTAAGCTCCTGTACCTCAGTCAGCACGATCTTCATGTCGTAATTTACCGGCTTGTCAAGCGTTATTTCTTTGTTGCCATAACCCATCGATGAAATGAGGAGTGCCGTTTGGCTATCAGGCGACTCCAGGTAGAATTTACCATTTTCATCGGTAATGGTACCCTTACTGGTACCTTTAAAAGAGACATTGGCGAAAGGCAGGGGCTGTTCCTTATCGTCTAAAACGATGCCACCTACCTTGGTTTGCGCAAAAAGCGATGTCGAAAGGAGCAGGAATGCCCCCAGTAAAAACAGTATTTTTCTTTTCATATAGGCTTAAACAAAAAACTTCATCAAATAGTATGATGAAGTTTCAAATATAATCGAATTATCGGATTATTTATACATAACTTTTTTCACTGCTTTTACAACATCTGTCGCGTTCGGAAGCCACTCTTTCAGCAAGGCCGGAGAGTATGGCGCAGGGGTATCGGCAGTAGTGATGCGCTGGATAGGCGCATCAAGGTGATCGAATGCCCTCTCCTGTACGATATAGGTGATCTCTGAAGCCACACTACCAAACGGCCATGCCTCTTCAAGTACCACAAGGCGGTTGGTTTTCTTAACCGAATTCAGAATAGTGTCATGGTCCATAGGACGGATGGTCCTTAGGTCGATGATCTCACAGCTGATACCTTCTTTTTCAAGTTCATCTGCAGCAATGAACGCCTCCTTTAATATTTTTCCGAAAGATACGATGGTCACATCCTTACCTTCACGCTTTACATCAGCAACACCAAGGGGGATAGTGTACTCACCATCGGGCACTTCGCCTTTGTCGCCATACATCTGTTCCGATTCCATGAAGATAACCGGATCGTTGTCACGGATAGCCGACTTCAAAAGGCCTTTGCAATCGTAAACGTTCGATGGCACTACTACTTTAAGGCCCGGTGTATTAGCAAACCAGTTCTCAAAAGCCTGTGAGTGCGTTGCGGCAAGCTGTCCCGCAGAAGCAGTTGGCCCACGGAACACCATCGGCATACTGAACTGACCGGCCGACATTTGGCGCATTTTCGCAGCGTTGTTAATGATCTGGTCGATACCAACCAATGAGAAGTTGAATGTCATGAACTCCACGATCGGCCTGCAACCATTCATGGCACTTCCTACCGCGATGCCGGCAAAGCCAAGCTCGGCGATAGGCGTATCGATCACCCTTTTCGCACCGAATTCATCAAGCATTCCTTTTGACGCTTTGTAGGCACCATTGTATTCGGCTACCTCTTCACCCATTAGGTATATAGTTTCATCACGGCGCATCTCTTCGCTCATGGCTTCGCAAACGGCCTCCCTGAATTGTATCGTTCTCATGTAAATGTTTTTCGGATTAAATGAATGGCAAAAATAAAAATTTTATATCATTTATAGGATGTGTTTTCCCAAATTAATACTTATCGGGAAACAGGCCATCAAATCAGGCAGTATTCGCAATAATCGATCCTTATTGCATATTTTTTTATGATAACTGGATTTTAACCACTCTTTTTTTTAAAAAACATTATTTATTATGCGTGCATAATTTTTTATTTAGATAAAAGTATTATTTTCGTAACGGAAAAACAATCAACTTCATACCATAAAAATATGAAAATACTAGTTTGCATCAGCCACGTGCCTGATACTACTTCAAAGATCAATTTCACCAATGGCGACAGTGAGTTTGACGCCAATGGTGTTCAGTTCGTAATAAACCCTAACGATGAATTCGGATTAACAAGGGCAATATGGTTCAAAGAACAACAGGGCGCAAACGTTACAGTTGTAAACGTTGGCGGCCCAGATGCAGAGGCCACACTAAGGAAAGCCCTTGCCATTGGTGCAGACGAGGCCATCCGCGTGAATGCTAACCCGACCGACGGCTTTTTTGTTGCCAAACAGCTTGCCGAAGTAGTGAAGCAGGGCGGCTACGACCTTGTTATCGCAGGTAAAGAATCTCTTGACTATAATGGCGGAATGGTCCCTGGAATGCTTGCGGGCCTGCTTGGCTTCGACTTCGTGAACTCTTGCCTTAAGCTTGAAGTTACAGGGACGGATGCCAAAGCGGTACGCGAAATAGATGGCGGTAAAGAAACGCTAAGTGCGAAATTACCTATGGTTATCGGCGGGCAAAAAGGCCTTGTTGAAGAAAAAGACCTGAGGATACCAAACATGCGGGGCATTATGATGGCGAGGCAGAAAGCCCTTGCTGTAATTGAGCCTACCGATGCAGCACCTGCTACCAAAGCGGTGAAATTCGAAAAGCCTGCACCTAAATCGGCTGTTAAACTGATAAGCCCTGACAACCTTGACGAGCTTGTGAACCTGCTTCATAACGAGGCAAAGGTTATCTAATGCAACAATGGATCGATCATTCAATGTAACAATACATTGCAACGCGAAGAATTGCTACATTGATACATTAACAATTAAATAATTAGAAAAATGTCAATTTTAATATATGCTGAATCAGCGGAGGGCAAATTCAAGAAAACGGCTTTTGAGCTTGCTTCTTACGCTAAAAAAATAGCCGGCGAGACCGGAACAACAGTTACCGCTATCACCATCAACGGCCCTGAGGCATCGGCACTGGGACAATACGGTGTAGACAAGGTGCTTAACGTAAAATCAGACAAACTTACAGCTTTCAATGCTAAGGCTTACGCCGATGCGATAAAGCAGGCCGCGCAAAAGGAAAGCGCTAAAATAGTAGTGTTCTCCTCTACTACCGACAGCCTTTACATTGCCCCGCTTGTAGCCGTAGCACTTGAGGCCGGTTATGCTTCTAACGTTGTGGCACTTCCTGAAAGCCTTTCACCCTTCCGTGTAAAAAGGAATGCTTTCTCTAACAAAGCGTTCAACTTTACAGAGATAAACACCGACATAAAAGTTATTGCGATCGGCAAGAACTCTTTTGGCCTTGTGGAGTCTAATGGCGCTGCAGCTTCTGAAGAATTCAGCCCATCGCTTAACGATAATGATTTCTCTGTAAAAGTAGAGTCGTCTGAAAAAGTAACCGGAAAAGTAACCATTGCTGATGCTGAAGTAGTAGTATCGGGTGGCCGCGGACTTAAAGGCCCTGAAAACTGGTATCTCATTGAGGACCTTGCAGCAGCACTTGGCGCAGCCACGGCCTGCTCTAAGCCGGTATCTGACCTTGGATGGAGGCCCCACAGCGAGCACGTAGGACAGACCGGTAAGCCTGTGGCGTCTAACCTGTATATTGCCGTTGGCATCTCTGGTGCGATACAGCACATTGCGGGGATCAACTCTTCAAAGGTAAAAGTGGTTATTAATCCTGATGCCGATGCTCCTTTCTTTAAGGTAGCTGATTACGGAGTTGTTGGTGACGCGTTTGATATACTCCCGAAACTGACTGAAAAAATTAAAGCTTTCAAGGCTCAAAACTCATAATTTTATTTTAAATTGTGCCCTCTAAAGGGCTATCCGGCGCGTGATAGTTTTATCTTTGCCGGATAGCCTTTTTTTGTTACACGAAAGAGATATATGAGCCTAGTAAAACTTACTATAAAAGGGATCTCGTACAGCCAGACTCAAAATGGCGCGTATGCCCTGATACTTAATGAAGTGGACGGTGAGCGGAAATTACCCATAGTCATAGGGGCTTTCGAAGCACAGTCCATCGCCATCGCCCTGGAGAAAGAAATAAAGCCACCAAGGCCGCTTACCCACGACCTGTTCAAGAACTTTGCCGACCGTTTTGACATCGTGGTAAAACAGGTGATCATCCATAAGCTGGTTGACGGTGTGTTTTTTTCAAGCATCATCTGCGAACGCGACCGCATTGAAGAGATCATCGATGCCCGAACGTCGGACGCCATTGCATTGGCATTACGTTTTAACGCACCTATATTCACCTATAAGAACATTTTAGACAAGGCCGGGATCTACCTGAAGATAAATCCGGAACCGGAAGGTGGCGAACATGAGATCGACGACGTGCTTACACCACCGCAAACCTTTGGCACCGAAAGCGTTTCAACGGGAGGATATTCGCAATACAGCCTGCAGGAGCTGCACGAGCAGCTGGAAAATGCCGTACAGAACGAAGACTATGAGAAAGCGGCAAGCATCCGCGATGAGATATCGAAGAGGGAAAGTTGACGTATCAATTTCTCAATATTACAATTTAAGCTATCGGAAACGGTGGCTTTTTTGTTGTGGATAACTCCATTTATAAAAAGCATCCCCTCAATAAATTTTACATCAATATATTTTTTACTTTGCAACAGGAAACAATTAATACATTGTTCCCATTTTTAAATTAGCGAATTGACCTATGAAGCAGTATTTAGACTTAGTGAAGCACGTTCTAGAGAATGGCAACCAAAAAGGCGACCGCACAGGTACGGGCACAATAAGTGTGTTCGGGTACCAGATGCGATTTGATCTTAGTGAGGGATTCCCATTGGTCACTACCAAAAAACTGCACCTTAAGTCGATAATACATGAATTGCTTTGGTTCCTGAAAGGCGAGACCAACATCGGCTACCTCAACGAGAATGGCGTTAAGATATGGGACGACTGGGCCGACGAGGATGGAAACCTTGGTCCGGTGTACGGCCACCAATGGCGCAATTGGGACGACAAGGAGATCGACCAGATCACCGAACTCATCGAAACCCTGAAAACCAACCCCAACAGCCGCAGGATGCTCATTTCGGCATGGAACCCAAGCGTACTGCCGGACACTTCCAGATCATTTGCCGATAATGTAGCCAATGGAAAGGTGGCACTGCCGCCGTGCCATGCGTTTTTCCAATTCTATGTTGCCGATGGCAAACTTTCCTGTCAACTCTACCAAAGGAGTGCGGACATCTTTTTGGGTGTTCCGTTCAATATTGCCTCCTACGCGTTGCTAACACTGATGATCGCACAGGTTTGTGATCTGCAGCCCGGTGATTTCGTACATACGTTCGGGGATGCGCACATTTACAATAACCACATCGAGCAGCTGGAACTGCAGCTAAGCCGTAACCCAAAGCCATTGCCTGTGATGAGGCTTAACCCGGAAGTGAAGAATATCTTCGATTTTAAATTTGAGGATTTCACACTGGAGAACTACGATCCGCATCCACATATTAAAGGAGCAGTGGCAGTTTAAAATATTTTGCTATCTTTAGTTTCCTAAAACAGGATCTATGGAACCAAGTCAACAGGAACTTTATGAATATGCCCGGAAACGTGTTAGGGACAAAAAACGCGTTTACTTCCACTTCATACTGTTTTTTGTATGCAGTATCTTCTTTTATATCATCAACAAATGCCTGGATGTTGACCCGCAGGACGACTGGTACCTTTGGGCGATAACCGCATGGGCATTCATTTTTGTGATGCATTTCATCAAGGTATTCGTCACCGAGAGCTTCATCAACAAAAAATGGGAACAGGAACAGATCACCAAGTTGGTAGCCCGCCAGGAGCGTCGCATTGCCCAACTCGAAAAGAAGATAGAAAAAGATAACAATATTCCCCAATAATGACCCTTACCCTTATTGCCGCCGCTGCGGAGAACAATGCACTTGGCAAAGACAACCAAATGATATGGCACCTGCCGGACGACTTTAAGCGTTTTAAGCAGCTTACCACCGGCCACTACATGGTCATGGGCCGCAAGACCTTTGACAGCCTGCCCGGAAAGCTGCCCAATCGCACGCACGTCATCATCACGCGCCAGCAGGATTTTACAGCTGACGAATGCATTGTAGTTAACAGCCTCGACGAAGCCATTGCCGCCTGCCCACAGGATGAAGAGGTTTTTGTTATAGGCGGTGGGGAGATCTACAGGCAATCGATCGACAGGGCTGACAAGATAGAGCTGACCCGCGTGTACGGCACATCTCCGGAGGCCGATGCCTTTTTCCCGGAAATAGACCCTGGTAAGTGGGAACTTGCTGAAGAGGTCTTCCATCCGAAAGATGAGAAGCATAAGTATGATATGGCTTTTTTGACATACATTAAAAAATAAAATGACCATTCGTCCCTACTCTCCCACTGATGATCTGGCACCATTGGAATTGCTTCGTCTCAACACACCACACTATTTCGCGGAAAGTGAAAAGGCCGACCTCATCGATTATCTTGCCCACCATATTGATCGTTACTATGTAGTGGAAGTCGATGGCACTATCATGGGTTGCGGCGGCTTTAACCGTACTGCGGACAGCAAGCGCGGTGTGCTGTCGTGGGATATCATCCATCCTGACGCACAGGGCAAGGGTATTGGCAGCGCTTTGGCAAAATTCCGCATCGCGGAAATGCGAAAACTGGGAGTGGCCGAAATTGGAGTACGCACCACACAGCTTGTGTATCCATTTTATGAGAAGATGGGGTTTAAGCTTAAAGCTCCCGTTGTGAAAGATTACTGGGCGGAGGGGTTTGATCTGTATGATATGGCTCTTTCATAATTTATTTTAAATTTGAAAAGTTAATTCATTTATCAAGTCTATGAACATTTGGAAAAAAGAGCAAATTGATAATTATATAGTTGAATTTAAAAAGTATTATATTGATTGTTCTGTAAATTATTTTACAGGAATGAGTGTTCCGAGTAAATTAAATCAGGATGAATTAAGATATTTGAAAGATAATCTTAATATTTCTGAAGTGGTTGGCTCTAATAAATCAACGCTAATAAATGATTTACTAAAAGATCACTCTAAAGATAATTTTTCGCTTTATCTTATAAATACAAGGCAACTTGAATGCGAAGTCAATTCATATGACAAATCCCAATCAACTATATTTATTGAATTAGCGAGAAGATATTTTGAAGATAATAAAATTTTTTTCATTGAAAACATCAGAAGTTTGTTCTCAAGAGGATATAAAATTAAACCTGAAGACAATAGGTTTGTTTTAGACTTACATAAAAAAGTAAAACAGGTTTCAGATCTTGATAAATGGACATATTTAAGATTAGCTGTTATACTTAATGATGAAAAATTATTTGAAAAAGCTTTATCAAAAAACAGGGAAATATTTACCATTTTATCTTTTAAGCAAGGTAAACCGTACCACTTCAACTTTCCAAATCTATTGGGAGTTATAAATAATGCAATTCAACATTATCGTGAAAGTGGTGATATAATCTTGCATGCAATGACTTTTTATAATCGATATGTAGAAATTAGAAAGTTAGACACGAAAGGTACATTCATTAAGAAATGGGACGAATACCTAAAAAACAAACCCATTCAAGATGCTGAATTTGAAGAAATAGTAAAAATTATATTTCCTGAATTCAAATGACATATACACTAAGTCAACTATAACTCCCCATTAACAAAACTTATTCTATCTTTGCGCCGTAAATAAAAGCAATGTCACAAGAAGTTACGCCATACAAAGATTCAGGCCTCGGGAAGAAGGAGCAAGTCGCGCAAATGTTTGATACCATATCGGGCAATTACGATGGGCTTAACCGCGTGATCTCCTTTGGCATCGACGTAAAATGGAGGAAAAAGGTCCTGAAGATGGTTGCCGCCAAAAACCCACAACGCATATTGGACATTGCCACCGGGACGGGCGACCTTGCCCTACTCATGGCGCAGACCGATGCTTCCGAAATAATCGGTGCCGACATATCCGAAGGCATGATGGAGGTGGGACGTAAGAAAGTGGCCGAAAAAAAACTTGACAGCAGGATAAAGCTGGTGTACGGCGACAGTGAGAACCTTCCTTTTGCCGACAACCACTTTGATGCGATAACCGTTGCTTTTGGCGTGCGTAATTTCGAGACCCTCGAAAAAGGCCTTGCCGAGATACTGCGCGTACTTAAGCCGGGCGGCATTTTCGTAATACTGGAAACATCGGTGCCCACGAAATTCCCATTTAAACAGGGTTATAAATTTTACAGTAAATTCATCCTTCCGGCTATCGGCAGGCTGTTCTCAAAAGACCGCTCGGCGTATGCCTACCTTAGCGAATCGGCATCAGTTTTCCCTCACGGCGAGGCACTGAACAATATTTTACGAAAAGTTGGGTTTATAGAGGTTAAAGATCTGCCACAGACCATGGGTGTGGCAACCATTTATTCGGCTTCAAAACATTAAAATGAAGAAACTCTTTTTATACATACTCCTTTTTTCGGGCCTTGCAAGCCATGCCCAGTTCGGCACGAACGTGTTTGGCAGCGACCCGATCATCAACCTGGAGAACTTTGACAAGCAGCGTGTGCACTGGGGCTATTTCCTGGGCTTTAACAGCTACGATTTTAAATTTGACTACAAAGCCAACCCCGGAATAGACATTGAGGTACAGCGCACTACAGGTTTCAACGTAGGACTTGTGGGAAACCTGCGCCTTTTTGAATATATTGACCTTAGGTTCGAACCCGGACTTTATTACACGCAGCGCAACCTGAAATACCACCAGGAAGGGCTTGTGGATAATGAAAGGGAAGTGAAGTCGACGTACATCCATTTTCCGCTGCTGCTAAAATTCTCTTCTAAAAGGACCGGGAACGTAAGGCCGTACCTGGTGGGCGGTTTTTCGCGCTCATGGAACCTTGGCAGTAACGAAGATGCACAGGACGATAACATTACGGGCGGCAACTTCAGGATGAAAACCTGGACGAACAACTATGAACTTGGTGTAGGCGTTGACCTGTACTTTGAATATTTCAAATTCTCACCTTCCATACGCGGGGTATTTAGCCTTGATGATGAGCTTGTAAGGGATAAAGATCCTGATAGCCCATATACTGGGAATGTGGCTTCTATGAAAACAAGGGGGATCTTCGTGAATTTCACCTTCCATTAAGTTCGATCATTTCACGCAAAGCCACCAAAGCATATGCCAGTGCGTTTAAAAGGCGTAAAGCCTGAGCCTAACCAACGTTTCTCCTGAACTCACTTAGCGTAATGGCTGCCGCAGTAGCCACATTAAGGCTTTCTGCAAGTTGGAAGTTGCCAAAGCGGGGGATCGCGATCTTATTGGTCACCAATCCCTCGATCTCTTCAGAAATCCCGTTGGCTTCGTTGCCCATTACAATAATACCGTCCTTAGGGAGTGTTTCTGCGTAGATATTCTCACCGTCCATAAAGGTGCCGAAAACGGGCAGTTTTGTTTTCGACAGATGATCCGCCAGATCGGTATAAACCACATTCACACGGCTCAAGGAACCCATAGTTGCCTGCACCACTTTTGGATTATAGGCATCTACACAATTTTCGGAACATAACAGGTTTGCAATGCCAAACCAGTCGCACAGGCGAATGATGGTACCCAGGTTGCCGGGATCGCGTATGTCGTCAAGCGCAATAATGAGGCCCGTTGATGTAACTGGCTGCTCTTCCGGTATTGAAAATAAGGCGAGACAAGTATTGGGTGTGGTGAGGGCGCTTATCTTTTTAAGCTCGGCTTCGGTAATGATCTCGATCTTATTCTTCGCTATATCCTTAAAAATGTCTTCTGTGGTAAAAAGCTGCTGCAATTCAAAATTGGAATTCAGCAATTCCTGCACTACCTTTATCCCTTCGGCGAAGAACAAATTGTGCAGCTTCCTGTATTTTTTTTGCTGTAAGCCCGTTATTGTTTTAATTTGGTTTTTGCTAACCATAAAAAATGTATTTTTGAATTACCATTTGCCGCAAGAGCCTTGAAAAATATAACAACAAAAATAGCATTAATTATCTTATCGGGTTGGGTTTTGTATTCGTGTTCGCTCGTAAAGAATGTTCCGGAAGGCAAGCACCTTTTAAAGAAAAACGACATTACCGTAAACGGCGAGGAAAAGAATGACGATGACCACAAGGCGCAAATGTACCAGCTGCCCAATACCGACGTGCTGGGATGGCACATCAGGCTGAACATTTACAACCTCGCCAACAAGGACGCCGACTCCTCCTACCAGGCATGGCTGGTAAAAAACCCGGGGTGGCATAATTTCCTGACCAAGACATTATCGGAAAAACAGGTACAGCGACTGGGCAACTCCTTTTTCGTATCAGGATTTAGTAATTTTGCCAAGAAAACCGGAGAACCTCCAGTTATCGTTGACCTCAACCGCGTAAAAAAATCACGCAACAGGCTTTTCGCCTACTATTACAAAAAAGGGTATTTCAGATCGAAGGTCACCTACACTATTGATACACTGGAAAACAAAAAAGCACAGGTAAACTACAATGTAGTGACCGGTAAACCCTATATTTTAGATTCGATAGCCACATTTATCGAAACACCGGCACTTGACACTCTTTATGCGGCTAACCGCGCGAAATCGCAAATTAAGAAAGGTGACCAGTATACAGAAACCAATTTCACCGCAGAAAGGGAACGCATTACCAGTTTGTTCCGCAATAACGGGGCTTATACTTTCCAGCAGAATAATATTTCTTATGTTCTCGACACTGTAGGGAACAATTACAAAGCCAATGTCGACCTCATCATTGACAACGAGACCGTGCGGCGTGGCGACTCCACTTTTGTGAGGCCGTTCAGGCTGTATAAGATCAGTAAAGTAAACATATATACCAAGAACCCTACGAGTGCAGACCAGGCAGTGGACAGTGTGAGCTACAATGGCTTTAACCTGTACAGCATGGGCAAGCTGAACTACAGGCCGGAAGCGCTTACCGATGCGATATTCATTACCCCCGGAAGTACGTTTGCCGATTATCGCAGGGTCCTCACCTCCCGGTACCTTAGTAACCTTAGGGTTTTCAACTACCCAACGATACAGTATATAGAAGATCCGGACGACCCGACAGGTGCATCACTTATAAGTAACATTTACCTGAACCCAAGGAAGAAATTCCGATTCACACCCAGCGCCGACTTTACACATTCTAACATACAGGATTTTGGTATTCAGGGAAGCCTCGGCCTGTCCATCAGGAACATCTTTAAGGGTGCGGAGATACTTGAACTTACCACAAGGGGCAACATCGGTTCGTCGCGCGACCAGGCCATACAAGACCGCTCGTTCTTTAACATACTGGAGTATGGTGCCGACGTGAAGCTAACCTTCCCGCGCATCTTTTTCCCATTCAATACCGAGAAGATCATCGCGAAGGAAATGATCCCGTCTACCCTAATGAGCTTTGGCATCAGCAGGCAGCGCAATATTGGGCTTGACAAAGAAAATTTTACAGGTGTGCTTACTTACAACTGGACCCCAAAAAGGACAGATCGCTGGAGATCGCGTTCGGCAAAGCTCGACCTGTTTAATATTCAATACATTCGCAATGTAAATGCCGAGAACTACTTTAACGTCTACCAGTCATCCTACGAAAGGCTGAACGGTTATGCCAATGAATATGCCTCCCAGGTAAACCCCGCCTATTTCCGGGATCAGTCCACCCCTGGTACAAATGGGGAACTGATCATAGAATCGGGCACCAACGGATTCATCAACGATGTATTGGCAACACCCGCGATAGTTACCGTATCACCGGAAGACGAACGCAACATCAGCCGTATCGAGGAACGTCGCGACAGGCTTACCGAGAACAACCTTATTTTCTCGACCAACTTTACCTACACCACAAGCACCAAAGAAGGACTTACCGACAACACTTTCTTTATTTTTAAAACGAAGGCAGAAAGTGCCGGCGGGCTACTATCGCTCCTTTCACCGCTCATGACCGAAAATAAGGACATACCGGTTGGCAACAGGACGATCTTTGATGTGCAGTATTCCCAATACATAAAGGGTGAACTTGACTTCATAAAACACTTCGACCTGCGCCGCGGCAAGGTATTGGCCATGCGTGCATTCTTGGGGTTGGCTGTGCCGTATGGCAACTCGACCTCCATACCGTTCGCCCGAAGCTATTTTGCGGGTGGATCCAACGACAACCGTGCGTGGCAGTCGTATTCACTCGGGCCGGGACGAAGTGGCGGGCTCAACGACTTTAACGAAGCCAACCTTAAAATGGCCTATAGCGCTGAACTCCGTTTTAATATTTTCGGGAAACTGAACGGGGCAATATTTGGCGACGTTGGTAACATCTGGAACATTTGGGACGAGGTGGACGATTCTGATTATACTTTCAACGGGCTCAAATCTTTTGAAGACCTGGCACTGGGAACGGGTGTGGGCTTTCGCTATGACTTTAATTTCTTCGTGTTGCGATTCGATGTCGGCTTCAAGACCTACAACCCCGGCAAAGAGGAAGGCGAGCGCTGGTTTAAGGAATACAATTTCAGCAAAAGCGTATTTAATGTGGGGATAAATTATCCTTTTTAAGATGAAATGGCTATTGGTAACAATGATGATATTGCTTCTCTTCTCATGCGAAAAAGAGGAAAGGCATCTTGATATTTATTATTTACCACAAAATATGACATCTGCTGTTAGGATTGATTGCAGGTGGGTCCAATCATCTATGTATCAAAATGTAAAAAACATAATAATTCGGGATGAGGATTTTAATAGCGAATTTGACACCTATCATAGTGAACTGAATGAGTCTGATGGGATTTATCCGCCCGATGTACGAATCAGAATCCTATATCATCACGGCAGAGAAACCGATACCATTTGTATGGGTGAATATTTTGGAATTATGGTAAATGGACAGCAAAAAGAGGATTCTCCAAAACTTTTAAAACTCATAAAAGACCGAATTTATAAGAAATAATGTTCTGACAGATTCATTTAAAAATATCGCTGCATATACCCCGCCTTCATATTTCTCCAAAATTTCAATTGTCTCAAAATAAAAACACTATTTTTGTAAATCAATTTTTTAAACCCAAAAACAATGGCCCATAACATTAAGCCCGGGGTAGCCACCGGAGACCAGGTTCAGGAGATATTCAAATATGCCAAGGAGAAAGGTTTTGCCCTTCCGGCAGTAAACGTAACCGGATCAAGCACCATCAATGGCGTTCTTGAAACAGCAGCAAAGCTGAAAGCCCCTGTTATCATCCAGTTCTCTAACGGCGGTGCGGCTTTTAACGCGGGTAAAGGCCTTAGCAATGACGGCCAGCAGGCTTCCATACTTGGAGCCATTGCAGGTGCAAAACACATCCATACATTAGCAGAAGCCTATGGCGCCACTGTTATCTTACATACTGACCACTGTGCCAAAAACCTGCTTCCGTGGGTAGACGGCCTTCTTGATGCCAGCGAAAAACACTTTGCCGAAACAGGCAAACCGCTGTTCAGTTCGCATATGCTTGACCTTTCGGAAGAGCCACTTGAAGAGAACATCGAGATATGCGTGGAGTACCTCAAGAGGATGAGCAAAATGGGCATGACCCTTGAGATAGAACTGGGCATTACAGGTGGTGAGGAAGATGGCGTGGACAACTCTGATGTTGACAGCTCAAAACTATACACTCAGCCGGAAGAAGTAGCACATACTTATGAGGAGCTTAGCAAAGTTTCTGACAAGTTTACCATTGCAGCTGCTTTCGGGAACGTACACGGTGTTTACAAGCCGGGTAACGTAAAGCTTACACCGAAGATCCTGAAAAACTCACAAGAGTATGTACAGCAGAAATTCGGCACCGGCCCTAACCCGGTTGATTTTGTTTTCCACGGCGGATCGGGCTCTACGCTTGAAGAGATCAGGGAAGCGATTTCTTATGGCGTTATCAAGATGAACATCGATACCGACCTGCAGTTCGCTTTCACAGAAGGTATCCGTGATTATATGACCTCAAAAATAGATTACCTTAAAACACAGATAGGCAGCCCTGATGGTGCTGAATCGCCGAACAAAAAGCACTACGACCCAAGGAAATGGGTCCGTGAAGGCGAGGTGACTTTCAACAAGAGGCTCGAGCAGGCTTTTGCCGACCTGAACAACGTTAATACACTATAGTTGATGGTTGACAGTTGACGGTTGATGGTCCTCCCAACAACTATCAACTGCCAACCAATAAATCCAAATTAATATGGCCTGGTTTAAAAGAACGGAAAAAGGGATCACGACCGCGACCGAAGATAAAAAGGACGTTCCCAAAGGATTATGGTACAAATCGCCTACGGGCAAAATTGTAGATGCAGATGAGCTTGCCCGCAACTTTTACGTTAGCCCCGAAGATGGCTACCACGTAAGGATAGGAAGCAAGGAATATTTCAACATCCTTTTCGACAACAACGAGTTTAAAGAACTGGATAAGGATATTACCTCAAAGGACACCCTGAAGTTTGTTGACACTAAAAAATATGGCGATCGCCTGAAGGATGCCATGGAGAAGACAAAACTGAAGGATGCCGTAAGGACAGCCGTTGGCAAATCAAAAGGCAAAGACCTTGTGATCGCCTGTATGGACTTCGCGTTCATTGGCGGATCGATGGGTGCCGTGGTAGGTGAGAAGATCGCCCGTGCCATTGACTACTCGATAAAGAACAAAATACCGTTCCTGATGATATCAAAATCCGGAGGTGCCAGGATGATGGAGGCCGCCTACTCATTGATGCAGCTGGCTAAGACATCCGCTAAACTGGCACAGCTGGCAGACGCGGGCATACCTTACATTTCACTATGTACCGACCCTACAACGGGTGGAACAACGGCTTCGTATGCAATGCTTGGCGATGTGAACATATCAGAGCCGGGAGCATTGATAGGCTTCGCCGGACCGAGGGTAGTAAAAGACACTACAGGCAAAGAACTCCCTGAAGGTTTCCAAACCGCAGAATTCGTTTTGGAGCACGGCTTCCTGGATTTCATTACCCCAAGGAAAGAACTGAAGGACAAGATCAACCTGTACCTTGACCTGATACAGAACGGGCCTATACGTTAAGTGAAAGCTCATTCGAATAAAAGATCCCACGGACAAAACCCGTGGGATCTTTTTATATAGTGATCTCACATAAATACATTTCTACAAACAATTACTTTCTCACAGGAAGAAGATCAACACTATATCTATATAGCATATCGTGAAACGTATAAAAAACAACGTGAACGGATCTTTTGTCCATGCTTTGTCTATATCTCAAATTGCTTACAGCCCGTAAAATGAAGTTCATTTGTATAGGGATATATGATGCAATAGGTATATTCTTTTTATGTCAATTACATTTTGTAATTGTTTTTAATTTTATCCGGCGATACGGTATTGGGGGCATTGCCGTATCGCCATTTTTACATCCCGCTCCGGATGGCTTCTACGGGATCCAGCCTGGAAGCGGAGATAGCAGGAAGTATCCCGGATATGAGCCCGATAAGCGTTGACACTCCCGTACCGATAAGGATATTGCCCAACCCTAGCACAAACTCAAAATCGAGCGCCTTGCTCAGCACTACGGTAATGCCCCAAACCATCAACATCCCCAAAAGGCCGCCTATGACCGACAAGATGACCGCCTCGAAAAGGAATTGGAAAAGGATGAACTTGTTTTTTGCTCCCAACGCTTTTTGGATACCTATAAGATTGGTACGCTCTTTTACCGAAACGAACATGATATTGGCTATGCCAAAGCCGCCAACCAGTAACGAAAAACCACTTATGATCCAGCCGATCATGTTCATCATGCCGATCATCTGGTCGATCATTTCGGTAAAGCCCGAAAGGATGTCGATGCTGAAATTATCGATCTCGCCGCTTTTTACGCCCCTGTGGTTCCTTAGCTTTTGCGTCACATCGGCCTTTACTGCTTCGGCCTCCTCACCCGGCTGTGGCTTTATGATAATGACCGGGGTCATGAAATCATTATGGTCACCATACATCTTTCGTAAAAAGTTCACAGGGAAAAATATAGTAGTATCATTACTTGGCATCCCCAGGGATCCTGAACCCTGCTTTTCCATTACGCCGATCACGGTCATTTTCCGCCCATAAATGCGCACCTGTTTCTCAAGGGGATCATCGTTTCCAAAAAGCTTCTGTGCGACCTCGTAACCAATGACCACCACAGCGCTGCCCGCATTGGATTCTGATTCGGTATAAAAACGCCCTTCTCCTATTTTCACACTTTGGATATCTACGAATTCGTACGATACCGGTACCATATTGATATTGCTTGCCGACTGGTCGTTGTAGCGTACCGTTTCAGTTTTTGTAAAGATCTGGAACGCCATGGCCTGCGCCGATGGTACAGCGCCTTTCAGATATTGGTATTCCTCATATGTCACATCTGGAAATTGCTCACGCTTCCACCTCGGCACATCCGATGGCCCGAACGAGAACCGCTTTAGGTACATGGTATTTTTATCTACACTGCTCATGTCTTCCTTGATCTTCCTGTCAAGGGAATCCACCGCGGCCAATACGGCAATGATGGAAAATATACCTACAGTTACGCCAAGCAGCGAAAGGAAGGTGCGTAGCATGTTATTCCTTAGCGCATTCATGGCGAAGGCAAGGCTTTCTTTGAGCAATCGGAGGTAGAGCAGCATACTTAAAATATTGGCTTGTGTAAAATTCTGCAATTTTTTAAAAACCCCGTGTGCCAATACCAATAAATTTTTAAAAAATGATGAAATTTTGGGTAACTACGCATTTAATGTACCGTGTACAATAGCTACTTTTGCAACTTCAAAAACACACAACTACATGAGCACAAAAAAAATTTCATCGGCACTGATATCAGTATTTGACAAAGAAGGACTTGAGCCTATTGTAAAACAACTACACGAATATGAGGTAACCCTCTATTCTACAGGCGGTACCGAATCATTCATCAAAGATCTCGGTATCCCCGTAGTGCCCGTTGAGGACATCACCTCCTATCCTTCTATCCTGGGCGGAAGGGTAAAGACACTGCACCCGAAAGTATTTGGCGGCATACTGAACCGCCAGGACAACGAAAGCGATGTTCAGGAAATGAAGGAATATGCGATTCCGCAGATCGACCTGGTCATAGTTGACCTTTATCCTTTCGAAAAAACGGTAGCTTCGGGCGCATCAGAAGCCGACATTATTGAGAAGATCGACATCGGTGGCATATCGCTGATCCGTGCCGCTGCAAAGAATTTTAAAGACACTGTGATAGTGTCTTCTGTAGACGATTATTCTCTTTTCCTTGATACATTCAACACTAATAACGGCGGTACGACTTTAGAGGAGCGCAGGATGTTCGCTACAAAGGCATTCCACACCTCTTCGCATTATGACACCGCCATCTTCAACTATTTCAATACTGACGAAGCCATTTATAAGCAAAGTGTTGCCAATGGGCAAACCCTTCGCTATGGCGAAAACCCGCACCAAAAAGGCTGGTTCTTTGGCGATTTCGATAAAATGTTCACCAAGCTGCACGGCAAGGAACTTTCGTACAACAATTTACTGGACGTGGACGCTGCTGTTAACCTTGTGAACGAATTTAGGAATGACGGGCCTACTTTTGCGATACTAAAGCACAACAACGCCTGCGGACTGGCTACAAGGCCAACTGTAAAAGAGGCTTATCTTGACGCGCTTGCTGCCGACCCTACCTCGGCTTTTGGTGGCGTATTGATCTCGAACGCTAAGATCGATAAGGCTGCTGCCGAAGAGATCACTAAGCTTTTCTGCGAAGTGGTGATCGCCCCTGCCTATGACGATGACGCAACAGCCATCCTGCAGGAAAAGAAGAACAGGATCATCCTTGTACAGCATGATGTGGAACTTCCGCAAAAAAACGTGCGCACCTGCCTGAACGGAATGCTTGTCCAGGATAAAGACAACGTGACCGACAATAAAGAGCACTTAACTACCGTTACCATAACTTCACCTACTACACAAGAGACCGAAGACCTGCTGTTCGCCTCGAAGATCTGCAAGAATACCAAATCGAACACGATAGTATTTGCAAAGAACGGGCAGCTCATTGCCTCGGGTACCGGCCAGACATCGCGCGTGGATGCCCTGAAACAGGCTATAGAGAAGGCACATTCTTTTGGTTTTGACCTTACCGGCGCCGTAATGGCCAGCGATGCTTTTTTCCCGTTCCCGGATTGCGTGGAAATTGCCAAACAGGCAGGGATCACAGCCGTAATACAGCCGGGAGGGTCGATAAAGGACGAGCTGAGCATCAACTACTGCAACGAAAATAATGTTGCAATGGTATTTACGGGTGTCCGTCATTTTAAACATTAATTTTATTACTTTTGTAGGCTTAAACTAATTAGATACCCAAACGCTTAATACTGTATACCAATTATGGGATTTTTTGATTTCATGACCGAGGACATTGCGATCGACCTTGGTACCGCAAATACCCTCATCATCCATAACGATAAAGTAGTGATAGACAGCCCGTCTATCGTTGCACGCGACCGCGTTAGCGGCAAGATAATTGCCGTGGGTAAGGAAGCCAACATGATGCAGGGCAAGACCCATGAAAACATAAAGACCATACGTCCGCTAAAGGATGGAGTTATTGCCGACTTCGACGCGTCTGAAAAGATGATAAGCATGTTCATCAAGAGCATACCTGCACTCAAGAAAAAACTGTTCACCCCTGCCCTGCGCATGGTCATATGCATACCTTCGGGCATTACCGAAGTGGAGATGCGCGCGGTTAAGGAATCGGCAGAAAGGGTAAACGGCAAAGAGGTATACCTTATTCACGAACCGATGGCAGCTGCCATTGGCATCGGCGTAGACATCATGCAGCCGAAAGGGAACATGATCGTAGACATAGGCGGTGGTACTACAGAGATAGCCGTTATCGCGTTGGGCGGTATCGTGTGCGACAAGTCGGTAAAGATCGCCGGCGACGTATTTACGAACGATATCGTATACTACATGAGGACACAGCACAACCTTTTTGTTGGGGAAAGCACAGCAGAAAAAATAAAGATCACCATAGGGGCAGCCATTGAAGACCTCGAATCGCCACCGGAGGAAATGTCGGTACAAGGGCGTGACCTGCTTACAGGAAAGCCGAAGCAGGTAGATGTGTCTTACCGTGAGATCGCCAAAGCCCTTGATAAATCGATACAGAGGATCGAGGATGCAGTAATGGAAACACTCTCTCAAACCCCGCCCGAACTCGCTGCCGACATTTACAACACAGGTATTTACCTTGCAGGCGGTGGATCGATGCTAAGGGGCCTTGACAAGAGGATCTCGCAAAAGACCGACCTTCCCGTATACATCGCAGAAGATCCATTGAGGGCCGTGGTAAGGGGAACGGGAATGGCACTAAAAAACATACAAAAATTCAGGAGCATACTCATAAAATAACGGTAGTAATCCATGCAGCAAATAATTAATTTTTTATTTAAAAACAGTATCTTATTACTGTTTTTGCTGCTTTTGGGCATATCCTTAACACTTACGATACAGTCACATTCCTACCACAGGAGCCGTGCGGTCTCTTCGGCGAATGCCATGACAGGCTACGTATATGAGCAGATAAATAAAGTAGAAGAATACCTGAACCTCCGTTCGCAAAACGAAGCCCTTGCCTCTGAGAATGCCGAACTGAAACGACTCTTGTACAATACGCAGGACACTGCCAATATACCTCCGGTAAAAGTGCCGGCAGGCGTAGGGCCCTACAGGGTGATCCAGTCGAAAGTCATCAAAAATTCCTATACCGAGAAAGAGAACTACCTGACCATAAACAGCGGCAGTAAAGACGGCATTACCAAAGACATGGGTGTTGTGAGCAGCCTGGGGATAATAGGCGTAATTGAAAACACTTCAAGGGATTACGCTACAGTGATCAGCATCCTTAACCGCAAACTAAAGCTACCCGTTAAGATCAAGAAGAACGACCACTTCGGTACGCTGACCTGGAACGGGAAAAACACAGGGTTTGCGCAGCTGGTGGATGTCCCGAGGCTGGCAACCGTGGTAAAAGGAGACACTATAGTAACCGGGGCCGAATCGACCATATTCCCGGAGAACATACCGGTCGGAAAGATCGAAAAGGTATATGTGGATAAAAAGACCAATTACTACACACTGGAAATAAAGCTGTTCAACGACATGACCAGCCTTGGCCACATTTATGTAATAGAGAACAAAGACCGCGCACAGATAAAACAGCTGGAGGAGACTACAAAAGTAGATGAATAGTACTGTGATCATAAATATCGTAAGGTTTATCCTTTTGCTTGCGCTACAGGTGGTGGTATGCAAAAACATTAACCTGTTCGGGTATATAGACCCCTACCCTTACATCCTGTTCATCCTCCTATATCCGGTAAACGGCAACAGGGCCGGATTACTCGTCTCATCATTTTTCCTGGGACTGATACTCGACATGTTCATGGATTCGGGAGGCGCGCATGCCACAGCGTGTGTTACCCTTGCTTACCTGAGGCCGGTATTCTTTAAATTCTCCTTCGGTGTCAGTTACGAGTATCAAACTGTAAAGATCAATGACCGCCTTTCGCCAGAAAGGTTCTCATTCATCCTGATCAGTATCGTAACGCATCATTTAATTTTGTATCTTTTGGAGATATTCAGGTTCAGCCTTATTCTGGATGCTTTGATCCGCGTACTGGCAACGACCGTATTCACGTTACTAACCTGCATCATTATAATTTACCTCATTAAGCCGGCCAAACAATGAGAAAGATATTATTGCCATCCCTGATAGTTGCCGCAACCCTGCTAATCGTGGCAAGGCTTTTTTATCTGCAGATACTCGACGACTCCTACATCAAGAAGTCAGAGAATAACGCCATCAAGATCGTTTATGAATATCCGGAAAGAGGATACATTTACGACCGTAAGGGGGAATTGCTCGTAGCCAACCAACCGTCTTATGACATCATGGTCACGCCCGGCGAAATGGATAAGGAGAATGGCACAGACACCCTACAGGTATGCAAGCTGCTGAACGTATCTAAAGAATACTTCATTGAGCGTATCAAAAAGGCAAAGACCTACAGTCCCAAGCTGCCATCCATTTTTTTACCACAACTAAGTAAGCGTGAATTTGCTGCTTTCCAGGAACAGATACGAAGATTTAAGGGCTTCTCTATAGTTAAGCGTTCACTAAGGGATTACCAGGTCAATGTGGGTGCCAATGTATTCGGGTACATCGCACAGGTAAACGATGCCATTATCAAAAAAAATCCATATTACAAAAGCGGCGACCTCATTGGCAAGCAGGGCGTGGAAGAAATGTATGAAGAGTACCTGCGCGGCGTAAAGGGCGTAAAATATATCCAGAAAGACCGTGATAACCGCGAGATCGGCTCGTTCAAAGAAGGAATATATGATACCATAGCGGTACAGGGACAGGATATTACCCTTACACTGGACAGGGAACTCCAGAAATATGGCGAAGCCCTCATGTTTGAAAAGCGAGGTGGCATCGTGGCTATCGAACCAAAAACCGGGGAAATACTGGCACTGGTCACCGCACCATCGTATGACCCTTCAGTCCTTGTGGGGCGAGACCGTTCAAAAAATTATACGGCACTATACAACGACTCTATTGCCAAGCCATTGTTCGACCGCGGGCTTTTGGCAGAATATCCGCCGGGGTCACCGTTTAAGATACTATCAGGACTTATAGGCCTGCAGGAAGAGGTTATCGATGAGAACAGCACTTTTATGTGCCATCACGGATTTTCATACGGGCGCGGCGCATTCATGAAGTGCCACTGCCCTGGCGGCGCCATACAGCTGCATAACGGCATTTACAAATCGTGCAATGCTTACTTTGCCAATGTATTTAAGCTTTCGATCGACAAATACCCTAAACCTGAGTTCGGTGTAGATGCATGGGCGAACCACCTAAAAAGTTTCGGGCTGGGTGATTTCATGGGTTATGACCTTCCTCCGGGAAGGAGGGGCCACATCCCCACATCAAAATTCTACAAGCGCTTTTACCCCAACGGCGGCTGGAGGAGCTCGACCATAATTTCCAATTCTATTGGGCAGGGCGAGGTCTCTATGACACCGATACAACTGGCGAACATGATGGCTACCATAGCTAACGAAGGGTATTATTTTACGCCTCACATCATTAAGAAGATCGAAGGTAAGCCAATTGACAAAAAGTTTACCACAAAGCATTACACTACCATTGACAAGCAGTACTTTAAGCCCGTTATCGACGGATTATTCGATGTATACAACCTGGGTACTGCCCGTGGCGTTCGCGTGGAAGGCATCGAAATATGTGGAAAAACGGGTACGGCTGAGAACTTCACGAAGATCAACGGGGTGCGTACGCAGCTTACCGACCACTCTATATTTGTGGCATTCGCACCACGCCATGACCCTAAGATCGCCATCGCGGTGTTTGTTGAGAACGGTTACTGGGGCGCACGCTGGGCAGGGCCTATCGCCAGCCTAATGATCGAAAAATACCTCAAAGGCACGATAACACGTACCGATCTTGAAACGAAAATGCTTACGCAGGGGCTGAAAGACGAATATGCCAAGGTAATTAGCGGGCAGCCATTTAGCATCAACAATTAAATGAAGAATCAGGGTGTTACCAATAATCTGGACTGGATAACCATACTGCTATATGCTGTACTGGTTATCATGGGGTGGATGACGATCTATTCGGCTTCCCTGCCTGAAAAGACCACCTCCCTGTTTGACATCACCCAAATTTACGGCAAGCAGATCATGTTCATCCTTACGGGCATACCGCTAATCATTGTCATGCTTACCATGGATGCCAAGATATACGAAAAGTACTCAGTCATATTCTATGGGTTGGGCATAGTGCTCCTTGCAGGGCTTTTTGTGGCAGGTAAGACCATTAAAGGACAAACCAACTGGTACTCGTTTGGCGGTTTCAGTATGCAGCCTTCAGAATTTGCCAAGATCGGCACTGCGCTGATACTTTCCAAATACCTCAGTGACGTACAGATCAACCTTTCCAAAGTCAACCATCAGCTGCTTGCTTTTGCCATAATCATCTTCCCGGTAATGCTTATCATGATGCAGCCTGATGCGGGTAGCGCCATGATATTTGGGGCGTTCTTCCTGGTGCTTTATCGCGAAGGATTGCCGGGCTGGTACCTGCTTACAGGTGCAGTGGCCATTTTGCTGTTCTTCCTGTCCCTGCTCATAAAACCCTATTTCATAGTAGGTGCAGCTTTTGTAGTCATTATTGTACAATACATCCTTACACGCCGGGCCTATCGCAATCCCATCCTTTCGGCGCTTATCTTTGTCGCAATATCCGGCTTCGTATTTTCGGTGGATTATGTATATGAGAACGTGCTTGAAGATCACCAGAAAGATCGTATCAATGTACTTTTTGATAAAGATGTAAATGTACAGGCCGAAGGCTATAACCTCAACCAGTCGATGATCGCCATTGGCTCAGGCGGATGGTTTGGCAAAGGATGGCTTGAGGGTACGCAAACAAAGGGCGGCTTCGTGCCCGAGCAGCACACCGACTACATTTTTACCACAGTGGGTGAAGAGTGGGGTTTTACCGGAGCGTTGGTCGTGATCGCGGTTTTCATTACGTTACTACTCCGCATAATTTACCTCGCCGAACGGCAAAAATCCAAATTCAGCCGTACGTATGGGTATTGCGTGGCGGCCATACTGTTCATGCACTTTTTTGTGAACATCACCATGCTTATAAAGCTGTTCCCTACCATTGGTGTACCGCTGCCGTTCTTCTCATATGGCGGTTCAAGCCTTTGGGCATTTACCATATTGCTGTTCATTTTCATTAAAATGGATGCCAATAAGGTGAATGAGTGGTAGTTTAGTTTTAAGCTAACAGTTTAAATTTTACAGCTAATTTTGGAACGTAGATTGGGCGGATTCTTTGAATTAGTTACCATAGCTTATTTCTAAAATTTTCCCTGTAACCTTATCAATACGGACTATTGGCGGCCACCCCCCGTAATCCTCAATATCATGCGTCACAACCTCAAAATATAAATCATTTCTCGATACTACTTTTAACGGCTTATACTCATTAAATTCTTCCCCGCTCATTAATTTTCGCAAGGTATCTTCAGCCATTTTTATCATTTCGGTTTCAGTGATCGCAATAGTACGTGATTTACTTCTACAGGAAAAAGTAAAGACCAAAATTATTATTAGTGGATACGGCAGAATTGATCTTAAAAAAGACATATTATTGGTTTAATTGAAAGATCGCTTCGTGCCTCGCGATGACCGTATGCAACTAAAAACTTTGACTGCGCCTGAAAACTACTCACTCTTCACATCCAGCGCATCCCTTAACGCATTACCTACCATCATGAAGGCAAGCACCAGCAATAGCATCGCGACTCCCGGAGCTAATGCGAGATAAGGCTTCCCGAGGATAATGTAATTGTAATGGTCCTTTATCATGCCTCCCCAACTTGGGATGGGTGGCTGCGCGCCAAGGCCGAGGAAGCTCAGACCGCTTTCTACAAGAATGGCCGAAGCGAAATTGGCTGCTGATATCACGATGACCGGCGCCATGCTATTAGGAAGTATGTGGTTAAAAATAATGCGCGAATTGCGATAGCCCAAAGCCCGTGCGGCGGTTACGAACTGCATTTGTTTTATGCTCATCACCTGTCCGCGAACCACACGTGCCACCTCAACCCACATGGTTAATCCTACCGCTACGAATACCTGCCAAAAGCCTTTGCCCAATGCAAGCGTAATGGCTATGACCAACAGCAGCGTAGGGATGGACCAAATGATGTTGACCAGCCACATAACGAAGGCATCGACCTTGCCGCCATAATAGCCTGCGATCGCCCCGAAGAATATCCCCACTACAAGTGAGATGAATACGGCCACAAAACCTATGGCAATAGACACCCTCGATCCGATGATAAGCCGGCTCAGCAGGTCGCGCCCCTGGCTGTCGGTACCAAGTATGAACTTTTGCTCCTTTATATAGCGATCGGTAAAGGTTTCAGCCTTTGCACCTTTACCGAATGATGAAAGCGGAATGGTTTTGGAAACCGCCAGTGATGGCTCATCGGTATACTCGTAGTAGGTCAGGCTATCGCCCTTAAGTTCATAGTCCAGGATAGGTATCTTTTGTTCGGGAGTTTCCCTGCCGGTAAAGTATTCTGAAAATGTTGTGGGATCCGAAGGAAAATGCAGCATAGTTACTGTGAAGCCCGGCGACTGGGAATGTATGGAAAGGTCGCCCCAATTGGCATTCCTTGTTTTATCGGGGGCCAGCACGTAGGCGAATATGGAAATGAAAAGAAGCACCGCTATGAACCCTAAACTTAAAACGCCCCAAAAGTTCCGTTTGAACTTTTGGAGCGCTAAGCCTGTAAGCGATTGATCTGTCTTATCCATCAACCGTTACTTAGTTTTTTGAGGAGATGCCTTTTGCACATTGGCAGCAGCCTTGCCTGAAGACTTTGGCTGCATGTCGTTTAGTATGTTCAGCGCTTCTTCCACATATATATCTTTTGAAAGGCTTTCGTACCACCTTTCTTTTTTCTCAGCAAGCGATGGGTCTTTTTTGAAGATCTCCTTTTCGTACGGAAGCGCTTCAAACTTCAGACTGTTCTTATAATCGTTAAGTGCCTTGAATTTCTTGGTAGCTGCTTCGTTCTTAACGACCTCAGCCTTGAACTTATCCGCATTAAGGCTAAAGGTATTTTCATCCTTTTTGGCATTTACCCACTTGGCATTATCATCCATCAGCTTAAACTGTGCGTTGGCTGCGATCCTTTTTTTACTGCTGGCAATAACACCTGCAAAGTTGTTCCTTACCTGCTTGTAGTTTGCAGGATCGATCTTATCATACGGCATGGCGTTGTCAGTATCACGCTCGCCCATGTCGATGTAGGTGAACCTGTCGGGCATGATGATGTCGCTGTAAACACCTTCCCTTTGTACTGAGCCCCCATTAACCCTGTAGTATTTTTGGGTAGTGGTCTTTAATGCGCCAAGGTCGCCAAAGCTGTCATCGCGTACAAATTGGTTCAGGTCGATGATGTTCTGTACCGTTCCTTTACCATAGGTATGCTTGCTGCCAAGGATAAGGCCGCGGTTGTAATCCTGTATGGCTGCGGCAAATATCTCTGAAGCCGAAGCCGAAAAATTGTTTACCAGCACTACCAGCGGGCCGTCCCACTGCACCCTTGGATCTTTATCGTTCAGTACTTCTTTTTTCTTGCCGCTCGATTTTACCTGTACCATAGGCCCATCCTGTATGAATAGCCCGGCCATGTCTACCACGGTCCTTAATGCACCGCCTCCATTATCACGAAGGTCCATGATGATGCCTTCCACACCCTGCTGCTTCAGCCTTTCCACCTCAATGGCAACGTCTTTGGCAGCATCGCGGCTGTCTTTATTCTCGAAGTCGATGTAGAATTTTGGCAGGTTGATGATGCCATAAAGCTTGCCATCCTTGTTTACCACGCTCGATTTTGCGTAAGTCTCTTCTAACTCCACAACCTCCCTGATGATTGGTATTACTTTTATCGTGCCATCCACTTTCTTCACGGTAAGGCGTACTTCGGTACCCTTTTTACCTTTGATCTTCTTCACCACATCGTCAAGTCGCATACCGGCAATGTCAACCGGGTCTCCCGTTCCCTGAGCTACTTTCATGATCAGGTCGCCCTGTTCAAGCTCCTTGCCCCTCCAGGCAGGTCCGCCTGGTATCAGCTCTGATAGCTCAATGTAGTCGCCTTTTTTTTGCAGCCTTGCGCCGATACCTTCAATAGATCCCCTCATGCCATCATCAAATTTCTGCTTGTCGTCCGGCGCAAAATAGTAGGTATGCGGGTCGAAACGCTCGGCAATGGCATTTAGGTAAATGCTGAACCACTCATCGCGCTTGAAGTCTTTTATGAAAGAAAAATAATCGTTAAGCGACTTCAGGGTCGACTCACGGGCTTCTTTCTCGAGTTCGGTAAAACTTTTCTTTGGCTCGAATGCTTTGCCTTTATCTGCATCTTTCTTAGCAACCTCTTCCTGAAGCTTTTCTTTATCGGTAACGGTAGAAAGTACTGATAATTTAAGCTGTTTTTCCCAGCGCTCCTTCAGTTCATTATCACTCTTTACATATGGCATCTTTTCATAATCAACACTGAACTGCTCATCCTTTTTAAAGTCGAACGGCTTTGCAAGTATCTCTTTGTAGAAACCTTCGGCTTCTTTGATCCTTTCCAGCAAACGGGCATTGGTAAGGTCGAAGAATGTAAGGTCCTTCGCCAATATCATGTCATCGATCTTGTCTTCATATTTCGCGAACTCGTCGATATCAGACTGTATGAAGAATCTTTTAGACGGGTCGATCTGCTCCAGGTAGCTTTTATAAACACCTTTTGAAAATGCATCATCTATTTTGGCAGGATCATAATGCCCCTTTTCGATCACATACGTTAAAAGCTCCAACAGCACCCTGTCCCTTTCAGGATCATTTACACTTTTCTGCTTTCCGGGCATGAAACTCCATAGCGCTACCGACAGTATCGCTACGAACAACAGTATTTTATAATTTCTCTTCATAAACTTTATAACGGCATTCATTAGTTTTATCGTATTACAATTTACATTAAAAAGCGTGCCAAACCTCCTTCATCGCCAAAAAACTTCATTGGTGACTCTTTGTGAAATTGCGTAATTTAGCAAACGTAAAAGTACGATACTTATTTTTAATTTAGCCACACCGTGAAGAAAAAACCACTGATATTAGTTACGAACGACGACGGCATTTCTGCCCCGGGGATCCGTGCGCTCATTGCCGTAATGAAGGAACTGGGCGAGGTGGTAGTGGTAGCTCCAGACAGCCCGCAGTCGGCGACCGGCCACGCCATAACCATCAACAGCACGCTTTTCATCAATAAAATAGACATTGACCCCGACGTGGAACAAGAATACGCCTGCAGCGGGACACCTGTAGACTGTGTAAAATTTGCAGTGAACGAGATCCTGAAACGCAAGCCCGACCTGTGCGTAAGCGGCGTAAACCACGGGTCGAACTCTTCCATAAATGTAATTTACTCAGGCACTATGAGCGCGGCGGTAGAGGCGGGCATAGAAGGCATACCCGCGATCGGGTTCTCGCTTTTGGACTACAACTGGAATGCCGATTTTGAGCCCGTAAAACCTTTTATAAAAAAGATCGCACAGCAGGTTTTGGAGAATGGCCTGCCAGAAGGCGTTATCTTGAATGTGAATTTCCCGAAACTCAGCGAGAAAGACATCAAAGGCATAAAGGTGTGCCGCCAGGCAAAGGCGATGTGGGTGGAAAGTTTTGACAAACGCACTAATCCTATGGGCCGCGAATATTATTGGCTGGGCGGTAAGTTCGTAAACCTGGATAATGGCGAGGACACCGACGAATGGGCGCTGGCCAATGGCTACATTTCGATGGTGCCGGTACAATTTGACCTAACCGCGCACCATGCGATGCAGGTATTAAATAGCTGGGAGCTGAATAAGTAAGAAAATTACTGGTATATATTTTGCATGGGATTTTATAAAACCAATATAAGACCACATGAAAAAAATTACACTCCTTGCACTTGCGGCCATGGTGGCTTTTGCATGCTCTGATGATGACAGTTCAAACAATGCCCCGCTTGACGGTACCTGGAAACTTACCTACGTAGACCTCAACCATCCTCCGCAGGATATTAACGGTGACGGCACAGCCTCTGAAAATTATCTCGACGAAATTGTCTGCACTACCGTCTCAAAGATCATTTTTGGAACCGGCAATACAGCAGTTTTCCCCGTGCATTGCTTTTCGGAAGACCCTTATCAAGATGAGCAGGTAACTTTTGAAACCTCAGGAAACAATGTCACTTTCATCTATACTTTAACAGAATTGGGGGTAGTCGGAAAAACTACGTATCGCAGGCAGGGGAATAAACTTACAGCCACTTTTGATTTCGATGGCGATTACTATCCTTACATACCCGGACTGGGACAGTTTGGAGACATATCAACAATTTCACATGCTACCTTTGTATACACTAAAGAATAACACTAAAAAAGAATCAGCCAAAAAAGGCACACACCACTGATAATCATTGTGTTGAATTTAAAAGGAAAAATATTTTTAGATTTTCAGTCAAAAAACAAATTTTGGCACGCGAATTGCAAAGCACTTTGCCGATAACATTTTTTTAATCATCAATCAAATCAATCACAATGAAAAAAATTTCAATGGTTGCTTTCGCAGCAACAGCCCTTATGGCAATGTCATGTTCAGACGACGACAGCTCAAACAGTGTAGCCCTTAGCGGAAAATGGAAACTTACCAAGATCACGACCGATCAGGCTTTTGACGGTAATGAAGACGGTACAGCCACCAAAGACCTTATTGCAGAGACAGGCCAATGTTGGAAAGATACATATTTCGAATTCTTAGCTAACAATGAGGCTATAAATTTCATCAGCACACCATGGCTGGGCAACGAATGCTACACAGCAGAAACCGAAGGCAGTTATGCCGTTGACGGAAATTCTGTAGTGGTAACTGCAATGGACGAAGAGGGCGAAAGCAGCGAACTTGAACTGACTAAGACCGGGAACAAGCTGAAAACTTATGTGCCCGATTTTTACGAAGTAGAAGTTACAGTGGGTGGCGAAACGCAAATAGTTTCTGTTGCTGCCACACTGGAATTCACAAAACAATAATTGCCACACACGTTATTTTTGGGTTATGCCCCTGCGAAAGCGGGGGCATATTTTGTTATAGCCTTAACTAAAATCGTATTTTTGGCGAGCCTGCCCATTCTAACTGCAGTGTGATGAACCAATGACCCAAAATTACCAATGGCTGCTTTTAAGCCTGCTTGCTTTTTATACTTCCAATGCCCAGGATACGATCCCAACAGTTCCTGTAGCTCGGCTGCCTGAGGTGCAGCTTACCTATCATGCAGGCACCAACACCCCCGTAACCTTCAAAAACATAACTGCCGATGATATTGACAAAAGATCGGTGGGCCAAGAGCCGTCATTTTTGCTATCTGAGACACCGTCGGTTACCGTATATTCCGATGGTGGCAATACACAGGGTTACTCCTACTTCAGGATGCGTGGCATTGACCAGACCCGCATTAACATGACCCTTGATGGTGTACCACTCAACGACCCCGAAGACCAAGGCGCTTATTTTTCCAATTATCCGGACATTTTTAATTCGGTGAGCAGCGTGCAGGTGCAGCGTGGCGTGGGTACATCCAAGAATGGAACCGCAAGCTACGGCGGCAGCGTGCAGCTTTTTTCGCCCGACCTTTCAGAAAAAAATACAAGCTTAGGCGTGGGCTATGGCTCGTTTAACAGCGCCAGGGCATTCGCCGAATACAGCAGCGGAATCAAAAACAATAAAGCACTGTACGCTAGGGCATCGCAAATTTATTCGGACGGGTATAAATACCATTCATCCAACAAATCGCAGTCGGTGTTCCTGAGCGGCAGTTTATTTGGCAAGAGGTCCGACTGGAAGATCAACCTGCTTGCAGGGCAGCAGAAAAACCAGCTGGCGTGGCTGGGCGTGGCCGACTCGCTCATAGCAAAAGACCGCCGCACCAACGCGAACAATAACGAGGATGACCGCTTTGTACAGGCCATGTCGCAGGTGATCAACACCTGGCGGATAAGCTCCTACTCTACCCTGCAATCATCCCTATATTACACATTCCTGAAAGGCGATTATGATCTTGACCCTGACAATTACGGCTATCCGCCATCGGACGAACTTTATAATTATGCCTTCCTGTCCAATCTCGCGGGGATATTTTCTAATTATACTTTTGCTGAAGATAATTTCAGCTGGACAACCGGCATCCATGCCAATGCCTACAGCCGCAGGCATACAGGGAGCGAAAAGACGATCGGCGAGCTATACGAAAACACAGGACGCAAGCAGGAAGGCAGTGTTTTTACCAAGGCAAATTATAATTTGGGAAGTTTTAGCCTTTTTGCCGACCTGCAATACCGCCATGTATCTTTCAGCTATGATGGCGCTGTGCCTTTCGAAGCGATGAAGTGGGATTTCTTTAACCCGAAGGCTGGCTTGAGTTATCGCGCTTCGGCGAATGCCTTATTATATTACAGCGTAGGCCGGACGGAAAGGGAACCCACCCGCAACGATATTTTTGGAGGGAGTGACGACCTCTTGCCCGATGAAAATGGCAACGCCCTGCTGTTCATTAAAGACGCCGAGCAGGTTAACGACCATGAACTGGGCGTACGTTTTAATAAAAGTAACTGGCATATTGATGCCAATGCCTATTATATGGATTTTAAGAACGAGATCGTACTTGATGGGAAGTTTGGCCCCAACGGGCTGGCGCTGACCAACAATGTTGAGCAGAGCATCCGCGCGGGTATCGAATTGAGCGCTTCGTGCCAAATGGGCAACTTTATGCTTACCAATAACTCCTCATGGAACCACAGCCGGATAAAGGAGCAGGACGAATCGTTCAGCCCGATACTGAGCCCGCGGTTCATCATCAACCAGGAAGTGGCCTATACTAAAGACAAACTATCACTATCACTCGCGGGCCGTTACCAGGACAAGTCGTATATTGATTTTGCCAACAGCGCACAGGTGGATGGCTATTTCCTGCTGAACGCGCGGGCAGGGTATGATCTCGGGAAACTTGAGGCGGCGGTGTTCGCCAACAACCTTACCAATTCCAAATATTTTAATAACGGCTATGTAGAGACCGATGGCACACGGAAATATTTTGTGCAGGCGCCTATCAATTTCTATGCATCCTTAGTATACCACCTGTGACGGAATTTTTCGACATAACCCATATTGCATTCGATGTTCATGGCTACCGTGTAAGCTATATTGAACTATTGGGTACGCTTACGGGGCTGGTATCGGTATATTACGCATCAAGGGCCAATATACTTACCTGGCCTACAGGATCGATTAATGCTGCATTGCTTTTTATCCTGTTTTACCAGGTACAGCTATACGCGGATATGTTCCTGCAGGTGTATTTTTTCATTATAACATTGTACGGCTGGTATTTTTGGAATAAAAAGCCGGATGACAAAGCCATTACCACAATGGGACCACAGAAGAGGCTTACAACATTTATCATCGTGATCACAGGGACATTGCTGGCAGGTTATGGCTTTTCACACATCCACGAATACCTACCCGAATATTTTACCATCCCCGCGGCCTGGCCTTACGCCGATTCATTCATCATGGTGGCAAGTATAACGGCAACAACGCTGCTTGCACAAAAAAAGATAGAGAACTGGTACTTATGGCTTATGGTGAACATTGCAAGCATTATAGTATACTATGCCAAAGAGGTATATTTCCTTTCGTCCGAGTATGTCATTTTCTTTGGGCTGGCCTCTTATGGGTTGTTTAACTGGCATAAAAAAATGCGGAATGGTTAAGGCATTCGTTTTTGGCAAGTTCCTGCCTTTCCACAAAGGACACGAGGCAATGATACGCTTCGCATTGGCGCAGGCCGACCTTGTATCCGTTTTAGTTTGCAGCAGCGACAAGGAGACGATCCCTGGAAGTGTCCGCAAAAGCTGGATCGATCAAACATTTGCAGGGATTGAAAACATCGAAGTGCTTATATTTGATTATAACGAATCGCAGTTCCCCAACACCTCGGCATCTTCGCGGGAAGTTTCGAAAATATGGTCGAAGGTTCTCAGCGAATTATTCCCTGGCCATTCGGCGCTCATTACTTCCGAACCCTACGGCGAATATGTTGCGGAATTCATGGGGATAACACACATCCCGTTCGACATACCGAAGAAGCTATACCCCGTTTCTGCAACGCTTATCCGTAACGACGCCGTGGCCTGGTGGGCATACCTGCCCGACAGCGTGAAGCCGTTTTACTGTTTTAAAGTCGTCATCCTAGGAACGGAATCTTCAGGCAAGACCACACTGGCACAGCGGCTTTCGGCACATCTTGATGCTACCTTGGTAAACGAGGCGGGACGTGACATTATCCCGAACTCCGATCATTTTACGATGGAGGATCTCAGGGAAACCGTTACCGAACATTCTAGAAGGATACGGGAAGCTGAAAAAGGCGTCAATAAGCTTATTATTATCGATACCGATGTACACATTACCAGATCCTACGCGCGCTTTGTTTTCAATTCCGACCTTCAAGTAAGCAATGATGATCATCGTGCCAACCTATCCCATCTTTACATTTACCTTACCAATGACAGCGGGTACTATCAGGACGGGTCGCGGCTTAGTGAGGAACAGGCAAAGCTGCTGGACATTTCGCACAGGGAAATACTGCTTGGTCATGGCATTTCATTCACAGAGATCGGTGGCGGTTTTGATGAAAAATTTGAAAAGGCATTACTCCTGATCAAAAAACTGCAACACTAACAAAAATTTATATTCTATATATAACTTACCCCTAAGATCAAAAATGTCCCCACCACCGTGTTCCTCTTATCAATAAATAGTATTTTTGGGCTTGTAAACAACAGGCAATGAAATATTACATTATAGCCGGCGAGGCTTCGGGCGATCTGCACGGGTCGAACCTGATGAAGGAACTTTTCAAAAAAGATCCGCACGCTGACATCCGATTTTGGGGAGGCGACCTCATGCAGGCAGTTGGCGGCACGTTGGTAAAGCACTACCGTGACCTTGCCTTCATGGGTTTTGCAGAGGTGGTGCAAAATCTCGGTACCATCCTGAATAACATAAAACGCTGCAAGCAGGATATTTTAGCCTTTCGACCAGATGCCATTATCTTTATTGACTATCCGGGATTCAATATGCGCATTGCCAAATGGGCCAAACAACGCGGCATTGCGACACATTACTACATTTCCCCACAGATATGGGCATGGAAAGAGAACCGGATCAAGTCTATCCGGCGTGATGTTGACCACATGTACATCATACTCCCGTTTGAGAAGGACTTCTACGAAAAAAAGCACAACTTCCCTGTTGAGTTTGTAGGCCACCCGTTGATCGATGCTATCCGTAACCGTAAAAAAGCCGACCCAGAAACCTTTAAGAAAGAGCATGGGCTGGACGGCAGACCGATCATTGCACTACTGCCCGGAAGCAGGAAACAGGAGATATCCAAAATGCTCGAAGTAATGCTTTCGGTGGTAAATGATTTCCCTGAACACCAATTTGTCATTGCCGGAGCGCCATCACAGGAATATGCATTCTATCAGCAATTTTTGGGCAGCAGCAATGTAAAGTTCATTTCGAACAAAACGTATGACCTGTTAGGCATTGCCCGCGCTGCACTGGTAACTTCGGGCACCGCCACACTGGAAACCGCACTGTTCAAGGTCCCGGAAGTGGTTTGCTATAAAGGCGGATGGATATCATACCAGATAGCAAAACGCATTATTACCCTGAAATACATTTCGTTGGTCAATCTGATCATGGACAAAGAAGTGGTGAAAGAACTTATTCAAAGTGAATTTAACAAAAAAAACATAAGGGAAGAACTGCAAAAGTTATTAACACCTGCTTACCGTCAAAACCTGCTGGTACAGTACGATTTACTGGAGAAGAAACTGGGTGGAGAAGGTGCCAGTGAAAAAACAGCAAGTCTCATAATCAAACATTTAACATGATTCCTTAAAATTTCATTAAATTTTTTTTCCTATATTTGCTCAAAACGAAGTAGAATTATAAGATCAAAGATTTGAGAAACCTCCGCCCCATAACCCTTGTTTTGTTCCTGATCGCGTCATTTACCGCATCTGCACAAATTGTAACTTCCAAAAAAGAAGCCCAAAAAAAGGGTATCTATTCTTATACTGAAAAGACCGCAGCTCCTTCTGCCGCAGCTCCTAAAAAGCCTGTCATTGTAAAAGAAGTCGCCTCTCTTGACAACAAAGAGATTGTTGCTTATGAGCCGGTCCAGAAAAGAGAAATAGCAAAGGGGCCGAATAAGCCTGAGATCGAGAACCCGAAACCTAAAAAGGGGAAAAAAGATTTCACCAAACTACTTACCGACACTCCCGATCCGGATTTTGAACCGGAAACCGATAATTACCTTGCGATGCAAATTGTAAATAACGCCTTGGATTTTGTGGGCGTTCGTTACCGTGCGGGCGGTACAACAAGAGATGGCATGGATTGCTCCGGGATGGTATTTGCCACATTCAAGATATTTGACATCACGTTGCCACGCAGTTCAGCAAGCATGGCGGGTGCAGGGCGTGAAGTGAAGCTGTCTGAAGTGAGGAAGGGTGACCTGCTGCTATTCAAGAACAGCCACAACAGGAGAAGCATCAACCACGTAGGCATAGTATCTGAAGTAACGGAGGAAGGCGAAGTTTTATTTGTACACTCTTCTACCAGTTCGGGCGTTATTGTTTCTTCCATGAACGAAGCCTACCATTCACGTACTTTCGTACAGGCCAACAGGGTTATTGAAGATTAACTTCCATTTACGATAAAGGTTAAACATTTTAGCCACGAATATTCAAACTTCATAAGTCAATGAAATTTAGATATTCGTGGCTATTTTTTTTGCACGCTGTCACAAGTGGCCGCTTAGTTGAAAACATTTTTCCGTATGTTTGTTTCACTATGCCCACAAGATGAAAGTATTGAAATTTCCCGTTGTAAGCATCACGTTTTTTTTAGCGCTGGGCATCCTTGCCGGATATTCCCTTACTCCATCTAAGCAATTGCTGTATATTTTTACCGGAGTTACAGCGACGGCCACTATCATTACATATTTCATCTCAAAAAAGCAGCTCCTCCAAAATAACCGGTTCGGGATGGCAACATGGTTGCTTACATTCGCCCTGGGGATGCTGGTACAGCACCTCCACTACCCGCCTAACCAACAGCTGCATTATACCCACCTGATAAAAGAGGGTGAAACCCCTGTACTAAAAACCGTAGTTTCCGAGCGCCTCAAGCCCAACGACTTCTCCGAAAAATATTATTTTGAAGTGCTTGCAGCAGATGGGAAACCTGCTACTGGCAAGCTGCTGGTGACCGTACCTAAAGACAGCCTGCACAAATTGCTTACACCCGGTGATGCCTATTTCATCGCGGGCGACCTAAAACCCATACAGGGCGCATTCAACCCTTACCAGTTCGACTATGCCGCCTACATGGAAAAACAGGGCGTTTTCCAACAGGTACGGCTAAAAGACAACTTTGTAAAGGCAGGGCACATCAACACATTCGATTCTTGTGTAGGCAGCCTTCGCGAAAAGCTCATCCGAAGTTTTGACATCCATGATTTTGATGCCAAGACCCGCAATGTTATTAATGCGCTCCTGCTCGGCCAGCGTCAGGACATGGACAAGGAAACGTCTGACAGCTATGCAAATGCCGGAGTACTGCACATACTCGCCATATCGGGGCTGCACTTTTCCTTGCTTTTTTATCTACTAACACTGTTATTGAAACCGCTTAGCCGTTTCCGCCGCAAGGGTGAATTACTCCAGCTGTTCGTCATACTGGCACTGTTGTGGGGCTTTGCGTTCATCACAGGCCTGTCAGCATCAGTGGTTAGATCGGTAGTAATGTTCAGCATCATACTGGTTGGGCAATATGCCAACCGTACTACTAACATCTACAATTCTTTAGCGTTGTCAATGCTCATACTGCTCCTCGCTAAGCCAATGTTCCTCTTCGATGTTGGTTTCCAGCTGAGCTACATCGCCGTATTTGCCATTGTATGGCTACAGCCGCTGTACAAGAAAGCACGGGTATCCAGATACCTCGCCATTAACTACGCCATCGACACAGTACTCATATCCCTTGCCGCACAGATCGGGGTGCTACCGCTAAGCCTGTATTATTTTAACCAATTCCCATTGCTTTTCCTTGTAGCCAACCTGGTAGTGATACCATTGTCGAACGTCATTTTAGTCCTGGGACTGCTTGTGCTCATGCTTAACTTCATTGCGCCGCCTGTGGCCGTATTCTTCGGACAAGCCCTGGAATTGCTCATAATGGTCATGAACGGCTTTATCGCCTGGGTGGCTTCGTTTGACAGACTGGTACTTAAGGACATCCCCTTTACTCTCCTGCTCAACATTTCGCTTTATGCCGTACTCATCCTGATGGTGTTGTGGATGTTCAAAAAAAGCTATACACGTACGGCGGCTTTGCTGGTTTCGGTGTTAGTATTCCAGGGCATCTACACCCTGACGGTTTGGAACAGCAAAAGCCACGATGAGCTTGTGGTATTCAATAACCGGAACACTTCACTGCTTGCCGTTAAGCAAGATAGCAAGATAACCATTTACAGCGATGACAGCCTCGCACTGGAAAGCCCCGTAGTAAGGTCCTACCGCAAGGGTAGCTTTGCAAGTGAAATTGACATAAAGCCGCTGTATGATGTTTTATGGCACAAAGGCAGCAAAGTATTAGTCATTGACAGCAGCGCTTCCTACAGCCGTGCCATGAAGCCTGATGTCTTGGTACTGATCCATTCACCAAAAGTAAATTTTGAACGGATGCTTGCAGAACTGAAGCCGAAACAGGTCATTGCCGATGCCACCAACTACAGATCGCACATTACGAGGTGGGCCCTCACCTGCCAAAAGCAAAAGATCCCTTTTCACGCTACCGCAGAAAAGGGATCTTTCAGAATTGAATAATTAACGTATTTTATTTCTTATTAAGCGCCCCGAACAACTGGTCCGGAGTATGATAGCCCACGATCGTGTTCTCGATATTGCCTTTTTTATCAAATACGATCATCGACGGGTAGCCCTGAACCTGAAGGAAAACCGTAAATTCATGCACTGCGTTCCTACCTTTGCGGCCTTCTACAAAGCCGGGGTTGCTGTATTTTTTACCTTTGAACGTAATATCAGACTTACCTTCGGCATTGAATTTTACCGCATAGTAATTTTCAGAGATGTATTTCGCTACAGCCGGATCCTGAAAGGTGTTCTTGTCAAGCATCTTGCAAGGACCGCACCAGTCGGTATACACATCCATGAAGATAGGCTTGGCCTTTTTCTTTTGGGCAGCAAGCGCCTCATCCATGGTCATCCATTTTATCTCCTGTGCCTGTACCGCCAGTGTACCAAGGCCAATGAATAATGCAAAAAGTATTTTTTTCATAATTGTAAATTCGTTTTTTAGAGATAGACAAAAACAATGCCGAAAATTAGGCCGCGCCTTTCATCTGTTTTTTAAGGATCGGCGAGATCACCAACAGCAAAATACCTGCGCCAATTGCGATATAAGCAATGCTTTGGTAACCGTTGGTATACTGTTCCAGCTTGTCAAGGTTCGTTGGGTTCTTTATTGACTTATCTACCGTTGCCAATGCTGAGCCTATTAGGCCCGCGCCATACTGCCCGTAGGCACTCGCAAGGAACCACGTACCCATCATCACGCCATGCAGCCTGCCCGGTGTCAGTTTCGTTACCATCGAAAGGCCGATCGGCGAAAGGCAAAGCTCACCGAGTGTTATAACAAGGTAAGCGAACATAAAGCTCCAAAGTGGCGTAAATCCGGCTTCATTTGCAAGGAACTTGCTGGCATAGAACACCAGGAAGCCCAGGCCGAGGAACACGAATCCAAAACCGAATTTCACTACAGTGTTCGGCTCCGATCTCTTTTTGCTCAGGTAGATCCACAGCATGCCCACAAGTGGTGCCAGCAGCACTACCCAAAGCCCGTTGATGGTGTTGTTCACCTGCGTCATATTAAGGCCGTGGCTTTCCACGTTGCCTATTGCAAAGAAGTTAAGCGAGCCACCACCCTGCTCGAAAAATGACCAGAATAATACCGAGAACAATATTAGCACCACCGCCACGAACATCTTGCTCTGTTCTTCTTTGGTCACTTTTATCAATGTATAAATAAGGAAACCAAGTATGATAACGGCAATAACCATCATAAAGAGGTCACTGAACTGTACCATATATGGTATCAGGTTGCCATCAGCATCGGTATCCTGCCCGAACAGGAAGGTAAAGTCGATCTCGAACGGAAAGTATACCAATACAAAAAAGAAAGGTATAAACAATATCGAAAGGATGTATACCCAAATATTTTTATTGATCCCGGCTGTTTTTTCCTTCAGCTTTTCAGGAGCCGGCGGAAGGCCAATAGGACCCAGTGATCTCTGCGTAAAAAGGAAAAGCGCCAAACCGCACAGCATGCATACGCCTGCCAGTGCAAAGCCCAGTGACCAGCTTACCGATGTACCGATATAGGCAATGGTAAGCCCACTCAGTACCGCACCGATATTGATACCCGAATAGAACAGCGAGAAGCCCGCATCTCGCCTTGGGTCGCCGGGACGGTATAGCGCACCTACCATCGTAGAGATATTCGGCTTAAAGAAACCGTTGCCCACGATTAGTATACTGATACCGGCATAAAACGCGAACGCTCCCGGAAAAGCCATGGTAAATGTGCCAATGGCCATCAGGATGCCGCCCCAAAATACCGATTTACGGAAACCGAATATCTTGTCGGCAAACATACCACCTACAAAGGCCATTGCATAAATGAAAGCCTGTATGAGGCCATACTGTTTATTGGAAGTACTTTCGGCCGCACTCCGGTTACTAATGTCAGAGGTCTCGATGTAGTACAGCGGATGGTCCTGTGTCAGCTCCTCGTGGTTCTGCTTTTGAAACTCCACTTTCTTAGCCTCCATCTCGGCAGCGCCCAAAGGCTTATAATCTGCCGTAAGCGCAAGGTGCGAAATATAAAGGCCCAGCAAAGCCCTCATTCCGTAGAACGTAAAGCGTTCCCACATTTCTATAAGGAAAAGGTACCATAACTGTTTCGGGTATTTTCCCTTAAAATCCTGTATATTCTCCAGTTCTATGGTATGGTTCGATATTTCCATTGAGATCGGTAACTAAAAATTAATATACGTTGTTTTCCTTCATTACCCTGTTCAGCCATTTCAGCATCAGGAATAGCAGGATCGCCGCACCCAATACAAGCCCAAAGTTCAGGTAGAAGAAGTTTTCCTTTTGGTCCATTTCTTCCCAAAGGCTCGATAGCATGCCGGCAAGTTTGTTACCCACCGATATGGCAAGGAAGAAGCCACCCATCATAAGGGCTGTGATCCTTGGCGGGCTTAATTTCGATACGAGGGAAAGACCCATTGGCGAAAGGCATAGCTCACCTAATGTGATAACACCATAAGAAGCTACCAACCACATACCGCTGGCTTTCATGCTAAGGCCATTGGTCGCATATACCGCCCCAACCATTACCAGTGCAGACAAGGCGGTGATAAGAAGGCCCAATGCGATCTTAGTAGGCGTGCTTGGCTCTTTGCCTCTTTTCCTAAGGAAGCCCCAAACACCAACCAGTACAGGTGTAAGCAATACAACCCAAAATGGGTTGATCGACTGGTAAAGTTCTGTCGAGTACAGCTTAAGGCTTTCGCCTTTGGCAGGAATGTTTTCAGGAGCCTTATTGCTAAAATATTTACGTGACGATTCATACTGTGCGATCTTTCCTGAAACAGCTTTTTTAGCATCGCCTTCGGACATGGCATTGGCCTCTGCCCTCATCTGTTCGATCTTTGTTTTAAAGGCTGCGTCGTCAAGCGCTACGATATCATTATTTTCTACGGTCTGTGCCATGTCTACCTTACCGGCTACATTGGCTACAGATGCCGGCATTTCCCTGTTGGTATAGTCCTCAGCCCAAACAGTAAGCGCATCACCATTTTGGTGAAAGATGGCAAAGAACAGTATCACGCACGAGAATACGGCAAGAAGTGCAGCGATCGAACGCTTTTCAAGGCCTGTTGATTTTGCATAAAGATAAATGAAGAACGCGATCACCGGCACACAGCCGAAAATGAACGCGTCATTTGTATCAGAACCTAGTATATTACCCGGAATAAGGTAACCAAGGATACCGAATATAAACATCGGTACTATGGTTGAGCCCAATATTTTACCTGTAGGCATATCGCCCGGCTGTAGCGGCTTTACAACATCTACATGCCTGATGTGCTTACTGCCGATAAGGAATATCGCCACACCGATAAGCATACCCACACCTGCCGCTATGAACGCATAGCCCCAACCGTAGTTGATCCTCATATAAGCTGCTACGAAGTTGCAGATGAAAGCGCCCACATTAATACCCATATAGAAGATATTATAACCCGAGTCTTTTTTATGCTTAAGCTCTTCAGTACTGTAAAGGTTACCCACAAGTGTGGAAATATTCGGCTTAAAGAAACCGTTACCCATGATGATAAAGAAAAGCCCTGCAAAGAATGCAGTAATATCATGAACGGAAAGCAGGAAATATCCCAGCGCCATCATAAGGCCGCCAAGAATGATCGACCTCCTGTAGCCCAACACCCTGTCGGCAAGCAATCCGCCAATGAAAGGGGTCAAATACACCAGGCCAAGGTAGGTACCATAGATATCTGATTTTTTCGCGGCATCAAATCCCATACCGCCGTTATCCCAGCCATCAAGCATATACAATGCAAAGATGCCCAGCATGAGGTAATAGCCGAAGCGTTCCCACATCTCGGTGCCGAATAAATACCAAAGTCCCGTAGGGTGGCCTTTTTGTGTAGTAGTGTTATCGCTCATAATATTTAAAGTTGATTATAGATTCGCTTTAATAAAGTTAGTCATTTTAGTATACAGCTGCAGCCTTGTCGCCCCGCCGTATATGCCGTGGTTCTTGTCAGGGTAAATGGCCCAGTCAAACTGCTTGTTGGCCTGTACCAGCGCCTCGACCATGCGCATGGTGTTTTGAACATGCACGTTGTCATCGGCCGTACCGTGAATAAGGAGGAAAGGACCTTTCAGCTTGCTTACGTGATTTATTGGCGAGTTATCGTCGTAGCCTGATGCGTTCTCCTGTGGGGTCTGCATGTAGCGCTCGGTGTATACCGAATCGTAAAAACGCCAGTTGGTCACCGGTGCCACGGCAATTGCCATTTTAAACACGTCGTTGCCCTTCAGGATGCAGTTGGACGACATGAAACCTCCATAGCTCCACCCAAAGATACCAATGCGCGATGCATCTACATAACCGTATTTACCAAACACCTTGGCAGCATCGATCTGGTCTTCCACTTCGTACTTGCCCAGTTCTTTATACGTCACTTTTTTGAAGGCAGCGCCTTTGTAACCCGTACCGCGCCCGTCAACACAAGCCACGATGTAGCCCTGCTGCGACAGCATCATGAACCAGTAGTCGTCTATGCTGTGCCACTCGTTGTTCACCTGCTGCGAGCCGGGGCCGCTGTACTGGTACATGAACACGGGGTATTTTTTGTTCGGGTCAAAATCCTTTGGCTTGATCATCCACGCGTTCAGCTTGTGGCCTTTTTCGGTTGTGATCTCCATGAACTCTTTTGCAGGGAGGCTGTATTTCTCGAGTTTGGTCTTAAGTTGGTCGTTGTTCTTTATCTCCTTTACCAGCTTACCATCCTTCGCGTTGTTTAGAGCATACACTGTTGGTTGCGTTGCGCTCGAAAATGTATTTATGAAATACTCGTAGTTCGGGCTAAAGGTAGCGGCATTAGTACCCGTTTGTGGGGTCAGCCTTGTTTTGTTCTTTCCGTTAAGGGCCACACGGTACACATCGCGGTTGATGGAGCCATTCTCCACCGACTGGTAAAAAATATTACCTGTTTTGTCGTCGAAACCGTAATAAGCGGTGACTTCCCACGAGCCTTTGGTTACCTGGTTGATGAGCTTACCCGCTTTGTTATAGTGGTATATGTGATTGAAGCCGTCCTTTTCACTGGTCCAGATAAAGCTGTTATCTTTAAGGAACGTCAGGTTATCTGTAATGTCCACATAAGCCTTGTCGGTTTCATTTAGGATCACTTTGGGCGTACCGCTATTGGCATCAACAAAAATAAGGTCTAAGTTATTCTGGTGGCGATTGATCACCTGTACGCTAAGGGTTTGTGCCTCTTTGGTCCATTTGATGCGCGGTATGTAAAAATCCGCGTAGTTGCCCAGTTTGATCTGCTTTGTCGAATTTGTCTTTACATCGTATATGTGTAGTGATACCAGCGAATTCTTCTCTCCTGCTTTTGGATACTTGAACTCATATTGGCTCGGGTACAGGTTCGTACCATATACATCCATAGAGAATTCAGGCACATCGGCTTCATCAAAACGAATGTAAGCGATCTTGTCACCGGAAGCATTCCAGTCATAGGCTTTTACAAATGAGAACTCTTCCTCATAAACCCAGTCGGTAACACCATTGATAATGCTGTTCTTTTTCCCGTCTGTAGTGATCTGCTTCGCTGTTTTGGCGGCAATATCGTATACATAAAGGTTATTATCCAATGCATAAGCAACCTTTGAATTATCTGCCGAGAACGTAGGTTCCTGCACTTTTTTATCGGAAAGCTTTGTGAGGGACTTGGAAGCAAGGTCGTAAATGTAGAAATCGGCAGTAAATGAATGCCTGAATATTGGCTCGGAGTTGGTCGCCAAAAGCAATTTCTTCTCATCAGCACTGAAAGTATAGCTATCAATGCCTCCAACAAGTTCCTTATGGTCTTTTGAAGAGACAATGGTGCTCACCTTTGTGAGTGTTGCAAAATCGTAGAGGTCAATTTGCCCTGCGCCTGTGCTGTAATTCACATTGAGCACTGTATATTGATTGGTATTCTTCATTGACTGGAGATCATCCATTCCCTGGGTACGGAAATTGCCCGACCATATTTCCTGAAGCGTTAATTTCTGCTGTGCAGCGGCCGGCAATACGGCCATCAAAAAGAAGAAAATCGAGTGTTTGATGTATTTCATTTTGCAGATGGTAAAAAACTCCCAATTTTAGTAAATTTTTATGACTTAGCCGCCCTTTTTTCTGCAAAATGAAGAAATAGTTAAGCGGGGCTATTTATAAATAGTCATCTACATTCGGTAAACCCGTATCTTTGCAGGCGAATACTATTTTAAGCTACTGAAAATGAGTAAAGGAATATCGGGGTTCTCAAAACTTTCAAAAGACGAAAAGATAGGCTGGATAGCCGAAAATTACTTTTCAAACCCCGAAGGCGCTGCCGAATTAATAAGAAAATACTGGAATGCCGACACCGCTTTACAGCAGTTGCATGACGAATTCATAGAAAACACCATCACCAACTTCTATCTGCCGCTGGGAGTGGCACCTAATTTTACCATCAATGGGCGTGACTACATCATACCTATGGCGACCGAAGAAAGCTCGGTAGTAGCTGCGGCATCCAAGGCGGCAAAATTCTGGTCGGCGCGTGGCGGTTTCAAGGCTAACGTCATCAATACCGAGAAAATAGGCCAGGTACACTTCATCTACAAAGGCAGTGCTGAAAAGCTACAGGCCTTTTTCGATGCGATCAAACCGAAGCTGATCTCCGGCACAGCCTCCCTTACCACCAACATGCAAAAGCGCGGCGGCGGCATACTCGACATACAACTCCGAAATAAAACCGCAGAATTGCCGGGTTACTTCCAACTGCATGCGACTTTCAACACGAAAGACAGCATGGGTGCCAATTTCATCAATTCGTGCCTTGAGCAGTTCTCAAAAACCTTAAAGGAAGAAGCGATCGGCCATGATGCCTTTACCCAAGAAGAGAAAAACCTGCAGGTGGTCATGAGCATCCTTTCCAACTATGTACCCAACTGCACCGTACGTGCCGAGGTTTCCTGCCCTGTAAACGAACTGTGCGAAGACAAGGGCATCGACCCTGAAGAGTTCGCCTCAAAATTCCTTATCGCGGTTTGGATCGCCGAGATCGAACCCTACAGGGCCGTGACGCACAACAAAGGCATTATGAACGGCATTGATGCAGTGGTCGTGGCTACCGGCAACGACTTCCGCGCCGTCGAGGCGGGTGTTCATGCCTATGCGTCCAGGGGCGGGCAGTACAGCAGCCTTTCGCATGCGAAGATAGAAGATGGCATTTTTACTTTCTGGCTTGAGATACCATTGGCTTTGGGTACAGTTGGCGGGCTTACATCGCTGCATCCCTTGGTAAAATTATCGCACGAAATGCTGGGCAGCCCGAATGCGGAAGAATTGATGCAGATCGTTGCCGTAGCAGGCTTGGCACAGAACTTCGCTGCCCTACGTTCGCTAACGACTACAGGCATACAACAGGGACACATGAAAATGCACCTTATGAACATACTGAACCAGCTTCAGGCATCCGAGAGCGAAAAAATGCAGGCTGTGAAGCATTTCGAAAGCAACACCGTGAGCCACTCGGCAGTGAATGACTATATCAACCATTTGCGTAACTTTCACCCGGCTAACCTTGAAAAAGACTTTTTACAGTAACGGCAAACTGCTGATCACCGGCGAATATACCGTGCTCGATGGCGCGACCGCATTGGCATTGCCCACCAAAATGGGGCAGTATCTCGAAGTTGAGGAAACAGGTGACAACGGATGGCTGACATGGATCAGCCTCGATGCCGATGGTACAGAATGGTACAGGGACAAGCTGCCATTCGCGGGCATCATCGGTAACAGGCAGCACTGGGGAAGCCCCGAGGCCGATACCCTAATCGGCATCCTTCACCATGCGCATGTGGCAAATACCGACATACTTAAGAATGCGAAAGGTTTCACCGTTACTACCCGGCTTACATTTCCGCGGCATTGGGGATTGGGAAGCTCCTCTACCCTCATAAATAACATTGCGCAATGGTTCGGCATCGATGCGTTCCAACTGCTCAACAACAGCTTTGGCGGCAGCGGGTACGACATTGCCTGCGCTCAAAACGATACAGCTATACTTTACCGACTGGAAAATGGCAACCCGGTAGTTACCCCAATAGAATTTCACCCGGCATTCACCAATACCATTTATTTCGTTTATCTCAACCGCAAGCAGAATAGCCGCCAGGCGATAGCTGCCTACCGTGAGCAAAGGAATGAGATCGCGCCAGTGATCTCCCAGATTGACATCCTTACCGATGCTTTGATAAATGCTAATGATGTTGCTTCATTCGCATTTGTCATTGAACAGCATGAAGACGTTATGTCAGTCCTATTGAGGACACCAACAGTAAAAGAAACCTGGTTCCCCGATCTTACCGGTGCCGTAAAAAGCCTTGGGGCCTGGGGCGGCGATTTCGTAATGGCGGCCGCGGAAAGTGACCCGACAAATTACTTCAGGCAAAAAGGGTTTGGGGTGGTCGTGCCGTATAAGGAGATGATATTATAAGGGAACGCGGATTTTATGCAGTTTGTCATTGCGAGCGCAGTTTACGGAGCGCGGCAATCTTTCCTTAACGCACTTTTTGTTGAGGTAGAAAGATTGCTTCGTCGTACCTCCTCGCAATGACTGGGTACTATAATCCGCGTTCCAAGCCTATAAAACAAAATCCCCAGCCAAAATGACGGGGGATTCCTATATTATGCAGTAAACTGATTAGTTAAACTCAGCCCTGTTATCTACGATATCAGCTTTCTCTTTAAGCGCTGTAGAGATCCTATTGGTAACGCTACCCCTGCTTTCCGCTTTCATCCTTGTTGTGAAAGCACTGTAATTAGGAAGCTCAGGAGCTTTAACCACAGTATTGGTCCTTATCATGAATACACCTGCCTGGCCTGTAATAAGCCCTGAAGTTTTTCCTGCAGGAAGTGCAAATGCTTTTCCAACCACTTTAGGCTCACCGCCTACGTTAGGTATCATAGGCGCAGCAAGTGTCACGTCTGAAGCTACAGCCACACTTGAACCCGACTTCTGTGCGACTTCTTCCAGAGTTGCACCAACCATTTTCTTTTTGATAAGCTCAGCTTTCTTCTCGTTACGGATAAGAGGCGCTACGACCATTTTAGCTTCTTCAAGCGGAAGAAGACCTTTTTCGTTAGCAGCCTTAAGCCTTGCCACAACATGGCCCTGACCCATAGGAAGGTCGAATTTCTTAACATCGCCCACTTTCGTGTCTTTGTTGAATGCCCACTTCACGATGTCCCTGTTATTGCCAAGCCCCATAACATTTTCGTCATTCGCAAGCAATTTGTTCACAGGAGTAACGGTAAGGCTGTATTGTTTTGCCAGGTCAGCGAACGGCTTGTCGGCCGCATCCATTTCCATTTTAGATGCTTTTGTGAACAATTCATCCGTTGTCTTCTCAGACGGCTGTATCTTTTGTGCTACTGTAGCTACCTGAACCGCTTTTGCAGCATCATTCTTACTTGTGATCTTGATAACGTGGTATCCGAACTGTGTTTCAACCACACCTATCTTTCCAACAGGATTGTTGAAGATGAAATCGTTGAATGGCTTTACCATCTGGTTCGGCACGATGTCTTTGTATTCGCCGCCGTTCTCTTTTGACCCCGGGTCTTCAGTATTGTCTTTAGCCAATTGGGCAAAACCTCCAGGATTTGCTACTGCCTGCTTCATAAGGTCGTCCGCCTTTAGTTTGGCTTCTTCCTTGCTCCTTGTAGCGCCCGGCATTCCGCTTCCTTGAAAACCTATAAGGATGTGGCTTGCAGTAACGCTTCCGCCTTTCCTCATCATCCTAGTAAGCTTGTAATAACCATTGTCAATGTACGGCCCATAAACACCGCCTACAGGAAGGTTGAATATTTGTTCTGCATGCTCTATCGGCAGTCTTTCTTTCGTTACGAAAGTAGAATCGAAAGGCATTTCAGAGTTGATGCTTACAAATTCAGCAACATCTGCAGCCTGTCCGAAGCCAGGAAGCGTGTCGTTAACACCTGTTTTTTCATTGTATTTTACGCTCGGGGCCAAAAGTGCGTTAATGCCCGTTTTCATTTCAGCCTCGTCAGCCGCAGATGGCTTACCGTCGAACTTAACGTACTCGATCTCGCGAGATTCTTCCGACTTGTATTTCTTTTCGTTCTTTTTCATGAAAGCGATGATCTCATCGTCTGAAACTTTCACCTGATCATCATTGATCGTCGTGAACGGAACGAACACATAATCAAATGCAGCCCTGTCACTTTCCATTTTATATTTAGCCTTGGCTTCAGCATCAGTAGTGTACATACCCGCTTTTAGCATGGTAACATACAGTTGCCTTTTGGCCATATTCTCTACAAGCGGCATGTTCTTTTCGATCATTTGCCACTGCTGCGGATTTGTAGTTTTCATATTAACAAGGAATTCATTGAATTTTGTCTTGTCAAATTTTCCAAGCGCGTTCAAAAACTGAGGATTTTGGGCCACACTTGGGTCTTGGGCATACATATTGAACACGTGGTCCCTGCCTACCCTAAGTCCTGTATTTTCGAAACGTTGCTCAAAAAGTATATTATCCACTTCCTGGTTCCACACCGCATTTGCTGCCTGAGTGCCGCTAATGCCCTGCTGCCTGGACTGGAATTCGTTCACTTTCTGGAAAAATTCCTGTGCCATGATGTCTTTGCCATTAACACTTCCCACCTCTTTGGTAACGCCGAAACCGCCGCTGTTTATGATATCGCCAATGATAAAGGCCAATAAACAGAATCCGATAACCAGTATCAGAAGGAGCGAACGCTGCCTAATTTTTGATAAAACCGCCATTTTTAATGTTGTTAAATTTTATTTCAGTGGGCGAAAATACAATTATCTGTTTAATAATAAAAAGAATGGGCTTATATTTTTGCCGCTCCCGTAATTTTTTTTATTCCTCCTGCGAACGCGCCACTTTTACCAGTGTGATTATTTTGGCAGAGGCCTCTTCAACCTCCACCTCAAAACCTCCGGCTATAGTTTTTTCGCCTTTTTTCGGGATGCCGCCCGCATGGAAAACCACAAATCCTCCCAGCGAATTGTAGGCGTCAGACCCGGGGATGCCAAGCCCGAACTTATCATTTAGATAATCTACCTCCAGGCTTGCCGAGAACAGCCACCTGCCATCCGGCAGGAGGGTTTCAACGCGTTCTGCTTCATCCAGGTCATGCTCGTCCTCAATTTCTCCAAAAAGCTCCTCAATGATATCCTCTACTGTTACGATCCCTGCCGTACCGCCATCTTCATTACAAATGACCGCCATACTTTTCCTTCTGCGTGTAAGCTGGTCCAAAAGGTCTTTTATCAGCACATCTTCCTGGGCACGCTCAATACGGGTCATGGCCAAACTGATCGTTTTGGGATTTTTGAACATCTCGAAAGAATGCACATAACCTACGACCTCATCGATCGAACCTTTATAGACCACGATCTTTGAAAAGCCCGTATCAATGAAAAGCTGTTTCAATTCGCCCACTTCATCATTTATCTCCACAGCTGCGACTTCCGTGCGGGGCGTCATAATGACTTTAGCCTTTACTCCGGAAAAATCGAGGGCATTACGAAATATCTGTATCTCGGGATCTGTCACTTCATGGTCTTTCGCCCCGGCAAGCTGTTCGTTTACGTAATTCCCCAATTCACCCTGGCTGAAAAAAGCTCGTTGGGTATCGCCTTTTGTCCCAAGCAGCTTTACCAGGACAAGATCAGATACTGCTATGACAACCTTTGACACACCGGCGAACAGGCAGTAAAAAACATAAGCCGGCAGGGCGAAAAGCTTTATAAGCCTGTTGGCATATACCTGGAAAAATATTTTTGGGATGAACTCTGCCGTGAGCAGAATGATAAATGAAGATATCACGATCTGGAGCAGCAACTGGTAGAAAAGATGCATTTCGCCATGATCGGGATACACCCAGCGAAGCACATTACTGCCCATGTAGTATCCATAAACCACCAGTACGATACTGTTACCAACAAGCATGGAAACCATGAAAAGCGTCGGCTTTTCGGTAAGGCGGGTAAGTATCTTAGAGATGAAGCCTTGTTGTTTTTTCTCTACCTCAAGGTACACTTTGTTCGAGGACACGTAGGCGATCTCCATACCCGAAAAGAAGGCGGAAAGCAGCAGGCAAATAATAATAACTGCAGTTTCCATAGGACGAAGATCTATTTTTTGTTATCGAACCTCTTATAATAATTCCTCCTGAAGAAGAACATGAAAATAGCCACACCCGTAAAAACAAAACTAATTACGGCATCCTTTCCATCCATAAGGTTGGTGATCGCGTCATACAAAAAAAGCGCCGCAAAGATCAAAAATAAATAAGGTGCATATTTCCAATACATGTTCATATCCTGTTAGTCAACATTATTAATCTGGGCACTATTGCGCTGTGCGTTGAATATCTTAAAGTCTTTACTGAAGTCAACGCCCGGCCCCTCTATATAGCTGCCCTTCTCGTCTGTAAATTTAAAGTGTTTTTCGGTATAAAACCATTCGTTTTTCTGGTCGTAATACAATTGCGAGGTTTCCAGCACCTTACCGTCGTCCGAAGTTATCTTTACATTTCCCTGCAAGTCGATGATATTGTCGGGGTTGCTGTACTGAATGGCATAGTCTGACACAACATAGCTTTTCTTTTGCGAATTGTCGAGAAGGGTAACATGAACGCCTTTTGGAAATTCACTAAAGCCATACTGCAGGTTGGAATAATCCATCATAAGCGGGCTAACAAGGATCGCCTTCACTTTACCTGAGTCGGTATATTTCAGGTTGATGTTCTCCGTCTGCCCCACCGGGTTAAACGTAACACTATTAATGCGCTGCACCTCCTTCAGGTTGCTCTCGCATGAAAATGACAGTGCCATAATGGCTGCAACAACTATATATATCGAATATCCCTTCATCAAATTATAGTGCAGGAAGAGTAACGGTTTCGTTGATCCAGCAGGCATAGGTGATCACATCGCCCTTTTTGCGCTTTGCGACCTTAGCCTCTTCTTTTGTCGGCCTGCCTTTTTCGAAGTTCTTTATGAGCGAAGCTACGGTAGTCTTGTACCTTGGCTCGGCGATCTCGGCTTTCTTAACCGTTTCTATCGCCAGCCATGACAAGGCTTTCCTGTCAAATTCCGAAAGGCCGCATTCTTTACCCGCAGAGCTATACATTTCAGCAATGAGGATATATGGCTTACCGAATTTCGCGTTTATAGCAATAGCCTTCAAGGCAAACTCCTTGGCCTTAGCCTTATCCGAATTCCTGAATATGGACGCAATGTCATAATACAGGTTCGCCTTTTTATCTATGGACGTTTCAAGCGATGCCGATTGTTCAAAATAAACTATAGCCTGCTTCTGATTGCGCCGTTTCAGCTCGATGTTACCCATCATGTAAGCTGTTTGGGCAGTAGGCTTCGCCGTATGCATTGCCAGGGCACCTTTGTGCAACACCGCCGAATTGTAGCATTTATTGCTGTACAATCCAGTAGCCAGGCCTTCGAGCCATGAGAGGTCGGCTTTATTCTTTTCGTAGTTCTTTTCGTAATAGGCATCCAGCTTTTCGCAGGTAAAATGCCTCGATGATTGCCTTGCCATGTTCTCGGCCACGGCATTCAACGCATCTGCAGTAATTGCCGCATCAGCTATCAGTTGCGACTCGGCAGCCGAAAGCTTCTCAATCTCCTGTTTTTTAAGCAATGCCAGCCTGTCGGACTCTATCTTATTTTTAGCGTAAGCCACCTGCGAAGCGATCGCACCATATCTCTCTATGAACTGGTCCTGTGTAATGCCTTTGTTGCCGGCATCAAACTGCTTAAGGTATAAATTGAAATAGGCCTCAAGGGCATTGTGATCAGTAAATGCTGCTTTGTTAGCATTAAAAACCCCGTCCAATAACTTATAGACTTCATCATCTGTGGCAAGCTTATGTTCTTTTTGGAGCAAGGCTTTCTTTACAGCGCCATCGTTTTTAGGAAAGTAACGTGCATACTCGGTGTAAAACACCGCGAGTTCGTCCACATATTTTTGCCTGTCTGCAGGGTTGGCAGCCGTTTCAATCTTGTATTCCAGCACCTTTTGCCCATAAATATAAAGCTTATCGTTATACTCGGGGCACTTTTTCCTCAGATCTGGCAGCTGCCCATAGGCATCGTTATAATTGAGGGTACTCACAGCCTGCTCAAACACCTTAAAAGCCGCTTCACATTTTGATGTTCCCTGCGCAGCAAGCGTCAGGGTAAATAAACTTACTGCGAATACTGATAAGAGTCGTGCTGTTTTCATGCTGTCAGGTTTAATTAGTCATACTTCCTCTTTACAAACCATCTGTCGCTTATAGAGAGGCTCACCATTATGTTGAAATAATTTTCTTTCACAAGATCGGCCGTGGTAGTGCCCCGCTGGCCATATTCGGCACCTATGTTCAGGTTAGACCCACCCAAGAGCGGTAACCCGAACCCAAGGCTCAAACCCATATCATTTATAGATTCCCCATTTACGACTAGGCCCGTTTTCTCGTACCTCAATCCTGCCCTGTAGGTCACCCTGCTAAGATAGCTATTAAATGAGAAGTATTTGGGAATATAGTAACCACCCAATGAAAATTTATGCGCTGTCTCAAAGCCCGCATCGGTCACCGCATCAAAACGGTTACCCAATTCATTGCTTTCCTGAAAAGTATATTCTGCACCTACGAACCATTTACGTGCTTCACCAAAACCTGAACCGAAAGTGAATTTTGACGGCATTTTTAATTCTTCTTCAGAGATCGACTGATCGATCTGGTCCATAACGATCTCACGATTAGAACTTGTGATCGTGATCGTAGCGGTCTCTCTCTCCGTACTGCTTTTTAACGTGCTTTGTGGTGTATAGGTCGCACTTGTGACCCACTCATACTTACCATTGATCCTGGTTTGGTATACCGCACCTATATTAAACGATGCCCCACTGAAATCAGAACTGTTTATTTCCCTGGTAGGATATTGTATCCCGGCTTGCGGTATCCCTGTAATACTCTTGGTCTCCACCTGTCCAAAGTTATACTGGAAGTCGGCACCCACGCTGAACTTTGAATTTATCCTATATGACCCTCCTGCAAAAACACGGTTCAGGCCGCCATTGCCCTGAAAGCGCCTAAAGCGCGTAAAGCCGTCCGAGCCGGCAACTTCATTCTCTATCCTGTAGCCAACTGACGTATATGGCATGAGCCCGAAAGCAAACCCAAAATTCTTTACCGGTATAGCCACGGCAATGTAGTCAAGCGTAGTCCTTTGGGCCTTATCTGATTCAGATTCGGTTTTAAAACGTGTTTGCGTATTGCTTGCGCCAAGGGTAAAAGTAGTCCACTTGAGCGACGAATATGTTGCAGGGTTTTGCAGGTTCAGGTGGATACTGTCGGGAATTATACCCAATCCTCCCATCGACCTGTTTTCTACGGTCCCTTTGAATTTCACATCACCAATGCCGTAATAAGAATAAGGCGACGCATTGTTTTCCTGAGAAAAAGCAACAGTGGACATAAGGAGGCAAAAGCCCGCAATAATTTTTTTGATCATTTCCTGTTCGTATATAAATATAAAAGATTCAGACTTTCCAGCAGAAAATTTGAATTGGCAAATATGGTGCTTTTTAATGGTTTAGCCAAAAAATCAGCATCTCCCCCTGTCAATATTATCATTACATCCTGATACTGTTCCACATACCGCTCAATAAAGCCTTCCAGTTCAAAGGCCAGCCCGTTTACAGCGCCTGAGTTCATAGACGTTGTGGTAGAGCTGCCAATAAAGCTTTCCGGCATTTCCGGATATAACAACGGAAGTTTTGCCGTAAAAGTATGCATGGCATTGAAGCGCATTTGCAATCCCGGCGAAATCGCCCCGCCCAGATAGGCATTACTACAATCAATAAAATCATAGGTCACACAGGTACCGGCATCGATCACCAGCCTGTGACGACCGGGAAATCGCAGCACGGCCCCCGCCGCGAGCACCATCCTGTCGATCCCCAGGGTTTCGGGCGTGCCATATTTATTTTGGAACGGAAACACAAAATCCCGGTCCACCTCCAGCATCTGCGTTTTTTCCGTTAGTAATAAAAACAGCTTTTCCTCCTCTTTCCCTACCGATGCAAGTATGCTGTGGGTGATAGCACGATGTTTTTTAAAGATTTTTTCTGTTTCTTCAGCCGCCTCATTTTTATCGAAAGTAAATTTCGAAATGAGCGCATCACCCTCAAACACAGCCGCTTTAATTTTCGTATTGCCTATATCAACCGCTAAAAGCATTTTCTCCTGATTAGAAAGGCAAAGATAGCGATTGATTTTTTTTATCTTTTGTTTTGGATAATATAAAAATGGTTCTATATTTGCACCCGCAATGAAGCACAGCAAACACTGCCCTAACATTGCAAACATAATGGTACCTTAGCTCAGTTGGTAGAGCAATGGACTGAAAATCCATGTGTCCCTGGTTCGATTCCTGGAGGTACCACATAAAGAAACCCACTCAAAACGAGTGGGTTTCTTTTTTTTCCTAAGCATTCAAATCTGTTAGAAAATAAAATATCGGCAAAATATCATAGCGATAGTTAATAATTAAAATATTTTCAGATATTTGAAAAAAATCAACCGAACGAACTTATGAAATGAATAATTTTACTACCCGGGTTTCTAACTCTTTTCTCTTGCTCTAAAAAGCCTGACAAATTGACGAGGTAAAGGAAAAAATAAAGCCCTACGCAACGTCTAATGATCCCGATGCTTTTGATCACGACGTATATGGATATTATGCCAATGAAATATATGGCGCTATTGCAAAGGAGTATTCCGAAGGATCGACTGCATGGAAGATATCAGGACCATGCAGCAGCAGGAGATCTGTTAAAAGAAAGAGCAAGCATATTGAACAGCACAGAAAAAACAAAGAAAAAAAATCCTATCCGGTCCATGTTTACAAGGTTACCACTAACGACACAATTAAAACATGTTTTACTTTGTTAGTGAGGAAAATGAGACCACACGGAACGCATCCAAATAATAATCATTAAAACCATTTATATAACTTATACACATTTATGAAAAAGATCATTTTACTCCTGGCGCTGGTAGTAGCGCAATTTGCGAACGCTCAAACTAAAACAGGCGAATACGTGCAGATAGGAAAGATCGCGCCTTTGGGAGCATTTGCAATATCCATCGACAAGTATCCGGACAGCTACAGGGTAAGCTTAAAAGACCAAAAATTTAAAGAACTTGAAAAAATAACCCATTTTTCCATATCAGAAAAAGAATTCGAAGACCTTTACTCACTTATAATGAGCGGCTTTGACACCTTACCAAAAGATGAACTGGTCGTTGAACTTACCGAAGGTACCGCCTGGCTGCATTTTGAAAAGAACATGGGCATTACCAGCCTTAAAATAAAATATTCTGCCGAAAAAAATTATGACTTTGCCGCCGAAAGCAACTTTCTTACCAAAAAACAGGTAACAAAATTGTTTGGTAAAAAATAGTCTTTTGCACACGACCAGGAATAAGACACAAGAACCACTCAGCTAAGAGTGGTTTTTTTATTAAATGACCTGATCGTACTCATTTTATAAACTGCTTGCCTGCCGATCACCCTTTACCTAACTTTACACTTCAAATTTTCCCTAATGAACGAACTCCACCTAGAAACCAGCCCCTACCTCCTGCAACATGCCGAAAATCCCATTTACTGGAAGCCGTGGAATGAAAGATCATTGGCGCAGGCTAAGGATGAAAACAAACTGATGGTAGTGAGCGTAGGCTACTCTGCCTGCCACTGGTGCCACGTGATGGAGCACGAAAGCTTTGAGGACAACGAGGTTGCCGAAGTGATGAACCGCCATTATATTTCCATAAAGGTTGACCGCGAGGAACGCCCCGATGTGGATGCCACCTATATGAAGGCCGTACAGCTGATGACCGGCCAGGGCGGTTGGCCCATGAACGTGGTATTGCTACCCGATGGCAGGCCGGTATGGGGCGGCACCTACTTCCGTAAGAATAACTGGATCGAGGCGCTCGAACAATTGCAGGATATTTTTGCCACCGAACCCGAAAAGATGTTCGACTACGCCGACAAGCTGATGCAGGGTGTGGCCCACACCGGTTTGGTAAACGCTGAGGGCGACGGCGCGATCCCCGACCCTTCGGGCTTACAACCCATTGTTGAGAAATGGGCCCGCAGTTTCGATCATGAGTTTGGGGGCTATGCCCGTGCACCCAAGTTCATGATGCCCAACAACTATCTTTTCCTGCAACGCTATGGCTACCAGACTAAAAGTAAAGAATTGCTCGATATTGTCGACCTCACTCTTACCCGCATGGCCTGGGGCGGATTGTTCGATACGCTGGGCGGCGGCTTTTCGCGCTATTCGGTCGACCTCAAATGGCACATACCGCATTTCGAAAAAATGCTGTACGACAACGGACAGCTGATGAGCCTGTATGCCGAGGCGTATAAACGTACTAAAGACCCTCTATATAAAAAAGTTATTGAAAAGACGCATTTCTTTATTAAAACTGAACTTACCCACGAAAGCGGTGCTTTTTATAGCGCCCTTGACGCTGACAGCCTTAACGCCAAAGGCCATTTGGAAGAAGGCGCATTTTATGTCTGGGAAAAAGAGGAACTCAAAGAACTGCTCGAAGGCGATTTTGAAATTTTCGCTTCAATTTACAGCATTAACGAATTCGGATTTTGGGAAGACGGCAAATTCGTGCTGATACAAAATGAAGGCATCGAAGAGCAGGCCACAAAAGCAGGGATCACTATTGAAGAGCTTTGCGATAAAAAAAAGGAATGGGAGCAATTGCTGTACGAAGCACGCGAATACCGCGAAAAACCACGCCTGGACGACAAGACGCTCACTTCATGGAATGCCCTGATGCTGAAAGGCTATGCTGATGCTTATAAAGCACTTGGCAACGAAGAGTATTTAGATGCAGCCGTAAGGAATGCCCAATTCATTACCGGGAAGATGTGGGACAGCGACGGACATTTGTGGCGCACCTACAAGAACGGCACTGCCAAGATCAACGGGTTCCTGGAAGATCATGCCCACACGGCTGACGCATTCATTACGCTGTACGAAGCCACGCTCGAAGAGAAATGGCTGCTCTATGCCAAACAGCTTACAGACTATTGCCTTGAGAATTTTTATGATCAGCAAAAGCAGTTCTTTGCTTATGTTCCTAAAAACGGTGAACAGCTCATAGCTCCGCATTATGAAACAGAGGACAATGTCATTCCTGCATCCAATTCGGTCATGGGCAATGTACTGTACAAGCTGAGCCTATTGTTCCACAATCAATATTATGAGAAGGTCGCGCTGCAAATGTTATACCAGGTCATCCCCAACCTCGACTACCCCTCTGCATTTTCCAACTGGCTCAACCTGTGGCTGGAACTCTCATCGAAGAACAGGGAACTGGCAATTTGCGGGGATGGCGCCGAAAAGGCCGTAAAAGAGATAAATGCTTTGTACATTCCGCATGTGATCATCGCAGGGAGCGCTAAAGCATCATTGGTACCATTCCTTCGGGACCGCCTTGTTAAAGATAGTTTAATGTTTTATGTTTGCCGTAACAACGCGTGTAACTTGCCACACTCCGGTCTGGAGGATGCAATAAAAGAATTATTACAATAATGAAAGCCCTTTTTGCCATCGAGAACATCGATGTTTACCTCGCCCGTTTTTACAGCAATCTTGTAGATTATGTGCCAAGCCTAATTTCGGCAGTTATCGTACTTATACTTGGATTGCTTATCATTAAATTATTCAGGAGGATCGTAAAGAACCTCATGACCAAAAAAAACCTCGACCCCACGCTTTTAAAATTCGTACTCGATGTTTTCACCTGGGTATTCCGGGTAATTTTATTCGTAACAGTGATCGATCAGCTGGGTGTTAAGACCACTTCGCTCATGGCCGCCCTCGGTGCCGCGGGTATCGCTATCGGCCTCGCGCTTCAGGGATCGCTATCCAACTTTGCTGGAGGATTGCTCATTATATTGTTCAAGCCTTTCCGCGTAGGCGATTATATCGAAGCACAGGGCCAGGCAGGCACCGTGAACAGCATACAGATATTCAGCACCAAGATCATAACAGGCAATAACCAGGTAATTTATATGCCCAACGGCGCACTTTCCAACGGGACAATAAAGAACTTTTCGCAGGAACCGCTACGACGTGCCGAGATCGTATTAGGAGTTGGGTACAATAGCGACCTGAAACAGGTAAAGCAGGAGATCCTGAACGTTATCGGGGGCGACCCAAATATCCTTCGGGAGCCCGCACCGTCAATTGATGTGAAGTCACTTTCGGATGACTCCATTGAACTTGCTGTATATATCTGGTCCGAAAGAGCTAAATATGGGCGCATGGTATCCGACTTTTACGAAAACATTAAGCCTTCGTTCGAGAAAGCGGGCGTACAGATCTCCTATCCACAGAAAGATATTATTACAAAAAATAAATCACCGAAATAAACAATATGCAATTAAAAATTGCGTTGAACCTTCTTGTGGCATGCTATTTGCGATTTTTTAATGCATTGTATGCAACAATTTTACAAAAACAAAGTATATTTGGCACTCTAATTTTTTAAAACATCGATCTAATGAAAAAATTCAATCTGATACCGGCGATCCTACTGGCTTTTTCGCCATTATTCATAAATGCGCAGATCAACCAGACCCCAATGCATAGCGGCGGTGCACGCGGCCAGATCATGGCTTCGGGAGAGAAAGCGCTTCCGGCTACCGGAACAATGTACCTGAGCGAGAATTTCACCCCAGCTAAGATCGCAGGCAACGACAAGGTTATACTTGTAAAATATAATGCCTATTCTGATTATTTTGAGATGAACAACGGCGAAAGGACCCAAGCTTTGCCAAAGCAGCCGGGAATAACCGTAACCCTTTCAAATACTGGCGACGTCTATTCTTTACAAAGTTATAAGACTGAAGATGGCGAGCAGGTTAACGGATACCTTAATGTAGTGAGCGACAACTCAAAAGTCAAGATCTACAAGAGGGAAAGGATTTACCTTCAGCCTGGAAGCACTGCCGTGAACAGTTATTCAACGTCTAAGCCTGCTACATACAAAAGAGCTGACGATGAATTCTATGTACAGATAAACAATGGCGACATCAAATTCGTATCAGGCAAAAAAGACATTGCCAACCTTGTACCGGGAAAAAGCAAAGAAGTACTTGATTTTATCAAGAAAAACAAAATTGACGTAGAAAAAGAAACAGATCTTCAGCAGCTTTCAGGCTATATTGAAACGATCCTGTAGATACGTCTATTTAGATATAAGGAAATCCTTTAAATAAAAGGGTTCGAAATAAGCGACATCTACGGTGTCGCTTATTTTGTACTTATTATACGACACCAGGGCCATCTCAGCGGAAGACGGATATACAATAGCCTCATGGTACACAAACCTGTCCGAATTGAGCACAGGCCGGCATTTTTCGGCACCGTCGCCAACAAGATGTAATGTACCCTCAATTTCATTAAACGGCCCTTCAGTGATTATCTCAGCTTTGGTCTCCCTAAGCTTATGATAGCCGGCATCAAAAACCGCGGTATACGCCTCCATTCGGCGGGCATCGATCATTGGGACGATCAGGCCTTCAGTAATTTCAATCCGCCTCGCAAGCAATTCTAATGTATCTATGGCTATCAAAGGCAGCGACAGTGCATAGCATAACCCTTTTGCCGCAGAAACGCCTATGCGAAGCCCTGTATATGACCCAGGCCCCATGCTGACAGCAACCGCATCCAAACTTTTGTAGTCGATACCGGCTTCCCTCAAAGCTTCATCAATGAACACATGAAGTTTTTCGGCATGTGCGTACCCTTCGCCTGCATATTCTTTCAATGATACCGCCACACCATTCTTAGCCACGCAAACAGAACAGTTTTTAGTAGCGGTCTCGATATTTAAAATATAAGCCATTATTACTTTGGGTCTTTATCTTTAGGCTTGGTCCTTACCTTATCATTGGGGTTAAGGTCTTTCGTAACCAATGCATACGGACCCGTGATCACTTCATCGCCCTTTTTAAGCCCTTTAACGATCTCGATATTGGTGTCGTCCTGTATACCTGTGGTTATTGGCCTTAGCACGGCTTTATCGCCTACTTTTACAAATACGCACTCGTATTTTTTCTCAACCACGCCTGTTTTTTGTTCTTTCTCTTTTTGCTCCAGTTCTTTTACAACATCTTTTTTTGTGGATGTGGTATCTGCCTTTACCACTACCGAGCTGATAGGCACTGAAAGGATATTCTCCTTCCTTTCGGTAATAATGTCGACCGTAGCTGTCATACCCGGCCTGAAAGGCGAGTAGTTCGAAGGTTTACCCTTGGTCATGTCTTCATATGACTCTTTCAATATCCTTACTTTCACTTTAAAATTAGTCACCTGATCTGCAGTAAGCGTGCTGCTTGCCGAGTTGGATATACTGGTCACTATGCCTTTAAATTTCTTTTTCAGGTAAGCATCCACTTCAATATTAGCCTCATCACCTATCTCGATCTTCACGATGTCATTCTCGTTCACATCTACTTCCACTTCCATATTATTCAGGTTGGCCACCCTAAGTATCTCAGTACCTGTCATTTGCTGGGTGCCCACTACGCGTTCGCCCAGTTCAGCATCAAGCTTTGAAATAGTACCATCTACCGGCGAATATATGGTGGTCCTGTTCAGGTTATCCCTGGCTTCGGTCACTGTCGCACCCGCACTTTGCATATTATAGTATGCGGACTGCCTGCCTGCCTGTGCCACTTCATACGCCGAAACGATCTTATCCCATTCCGACTTAGAAATAACCCCCTTGTCGAACAGGCGCTTGTTACGGTCGTAATTTGCTTTCGCTTCTTTCAGCTGTGCATCGGCCTGTGCGACCCCTGCACGTGCAGTAGATAATGATGCCGAGCTCCTGCTCACCCCCGATTCGTACAGATCCGGGTTAATGCGTACTAAGAGGTCGCCTTTTTTTATAGCCTGTCCTTCTTTTATAGGAAGCTCAATGATCTCCCCCGAAACTTCCGATGATATTTTCACTTCAACTTCGGGCTGTACTTTTCCTGTAGCCGAAACGGTTTCGGTCAGGGTGATCTCTTTGACCAATGCCGTTTCTACTTCTTTGCCTTCATCTTTATTGCCAACGGCACCTGTTTTTTTCAGTACAACCAACAATATGATGATCAGTACAACTCCGCCTAATAAAAAATAGATCGTTTTTTTTGACATGGTGTTTATTTTTGAGAAATTTGAGAGATAGGTACCCCAAAGTAAAATTCAAGTATCTTGACCCTGAAGATATAATCGTACTTGGTACGCAGTACTTCAGATTGTGCATTAACAGCAAGCGTTTGCGCCTGGTTAAGGTCGAACACATTGATAAGCCCTACTTCATAACGCTCTTTGGCATAGTTAAGGGATTCTTCCCTGGCACCCGAAGCAGATACGGCAGCATCATATGCTTTCAGCGCGCCCATAGCATCAGTATAGGCCGTATAAACGTTCTTTTCAAGGTCCTGCTCCCTTTGCTCCAGTGTTATCCTTGAGCGTTCAAGCTCTACTTTCGTCCTTTCCACATTATTCCTTACCGCAAAGCCGTTAAGTATCGGCACACTTACACCGATGCCGAATGAATGCCCTTTATTATCATCGAACTGGTCCATTATCGGTGCATACCTACCCAGTACGGGAACATAATTGTTCGTAAAGACCAATTGATTGGTACCATCAACAAAGCCTATTGAGGTCGTAGGGTTGTTAGTATCAAGTACCGAACCTACTATCCTGTCCGAATAAGCTGCCCTTGTGGTAAGGCTGTAAAACCCTGTAATTGTCGGTTGGTAAGCGCCACGGGCTATCTTCACATCCTTTTCAGCGATCTCAACATTAGCTTTTGCGATCTTTATCTCTGTCCTTAGTTCCTTTGCTTTGTTATAAATTGTCGATGGCTGCTCCATCAATATCGGGTCGGCTTCCACTTCATAATCCCCTTCCTGGGTATCAAAATTCTGGAAGTCCTCCAACTGCATCAGTTGGGCAAGGCTCAGCTTTGATATCAGTAATGTGTTTTCGGCCGCTACTTTTCTTTGATAGTCGGCGGCTACGGTCGCTTTTACATCCAGCAGGTCGCCGCGGGGCACGGCACCGCCTTCTACAAGCTCCTGCACGCGCTCCATCTGCTTATTATCATAAGCTAACTGCTGCTCCTGCACTTTAAGGTTCTCTTTATTGAAAAGCACCTGCAGGTACGCATTGGCTACGTTCAGCGCCACGTCCTCCTGCATCTTCAAGGTCGTATATTGCGCCGAAATGATCGCGAGGTTAGCCCGGCGGTAACGGTTCAGGTTTTGAAGCCCCTTGTAAATATCCACTCCCACATTCAGCCCTACCGAGGTAAACTGCGTGGTCTGGTTCTCTAAAAGACCGGTTGTAATATTCTGGTTAAGACCTATGTTCCACGAGTGCGAGCCCTGTGCGTTGGCAGTTGGTAAGAAAGCACCCCAGGCATCCTTGCGGGCAATGTTCACCACCTCCGCATCAAGTGCGGCCAGCTTTATGGAAATGTTATTTTTTAAGGCATACTCCACGCATTCCTGCAACGACCACTTTTTGGCCTGCCCGCTGGCTTCCGTCACAAAAAAGGCGAAAACAAAAAGGAACACAGCATATAATCTGCTTTTCATATATCGGGTTTGGGAATTGGTTACAAATTTATTAAAATATCTAACGCTACCATTCGTATTATATTTTTATCAGACGCTTTCCTGTTAAAATTGTTACGAAAAATAATGGTACTTTTGCCGCAAAAATCACACTTCACTTATTATGAGGACTTTTCTTCCTGCCGCGCTGCTCTCTGCCGCACTATTATTTACCGGATGCTCTACCACAAAAAAGATCGAGGCGCTCAAACCGGAACCCGGGAACACGACCGATGTAGTATACCAGTCGGCAACGTCGTTCATCAACCTGCCGGTGAGCATTACCATTGCCGATGTGGAAACGCAGATAAATAAGCTGATGACCGGACTCATTTATGAAGACAACAACATCAAGGACGATGACATTATGGTAAAGGTATGGAAAACCGCACCGATAAAATTCTCCGAAGATAAAGGAAAGCTGCGATCGGTCGTTCCGATAAAAGTCACTGCCAATGTACGCTACGGCACTACAGCGCTGGGCATGGACCTTCACGATACACGCGAGGTGAACATGGATGCTGTAATTACATTCAACAGCAAAATAGGCCTTTCCAACTGGAAAATGACTACCGATACCACCATAGAGTCGCTGGAATGGAAAGAAAGCCCTTCGATCACCATTGCCGGCAAAAAAGTGGCGGTCACTTACCTGATCAATCCTGCGATAAAAATGTTCAAATCGCGTATTGAAAAAGAGATCGACAACTCGTTAGGCAAAGTAGCCGATTTCAAGCCACAGGTCCTGGACGCGCTTGAAAAGCTTACCACCCCTTTCCTGACCAGTGAGCAGTTCGAGACGTGGTTCGCCCTGAACCCTGAAGAACTGTACGTTACTGATGCAGTGCTTAACAAAAAACAGATCACGATGAACATGGGCCTCAAATGTTCGATGGAGACGCGTGTAGGACAGGCACCGAAAAAGACCTTTAAAAAAGAGAAAGTCGTACTAAAAGCAGTGAAAACCATGCCCGACAAGATCGATGTGGTAGTAGCTGCCGTTTCAACATACGAAAGCGCCTCGAAGATCATTACCAAAAACTTCCAGGGACAGGAATTTGGCGATGGAAAAAGAAAGGTTACCGTACAAAAAGTCGACCTTTGGAGCAAGGACGACAAGATGATCATAGCCCTCGACATGACGGGCAGCATCAACGGCACGATCTACCTTACCGGATATCCCAACTACAACGCTGTTACGAAGGAGATCTATTTCGACCAGATGGATTATGTACTGAACACCAAAAGCATCCTGATGAAAACAGCCAACTGGCTGGCCGAAGGCTTTATCCTCAGGAAGATCCAGGAGAGCTGCCGCTACTCGATCAAACAAAACCTGGAGGACGGCAAGAAAAACATGCAGCCTTACCTTAACAACTATTCCCCTATACCGGGTGTGTTCGTGAACGGCACTCTAAATGACTTTGAGTTCCAGAAGGTAGAACTCACTAATAATGCTATTATCGCTTTTATTAAAGGCACAGGCAAAATGGACCTGAAGATCGATGGCATGAAATAATTTCAGTTCTCAGCCGGATCCACCGCAAAAAACAACAGGCGAAAACAGGGTTGCTTTCTATGCCAAACAGTAGGGCCTGTGCAATTGCACAGGCCCTACTGTTATACGCTTCAATAGTGTGCGTTGTGACGAAAACTACTGCGCCGCAGCCTTTTTCTTTTTTCTTAGTTTGTATACCGCATAGCCTACAAGTCCAACAAGCAGGTAAGGTAATATCATAAGGTAAACGATACCGTCGTTTACGGCTTCGGCCTTTATGTTGCCATCGCTGCTTTCCAGGGCGGCACGGCACATGGCGCATTGGGCAATTGCCAAAACAGGCAAAACCATCAGTATTGCGACAAATATGTATTTAGAGGATCTCATGTTAGTGTGCGTAATAAGGTGATATCATCAGGTAAACGATCACGCCCGTAACCGCTACGTAAAGCCACAACGGATAGGTAATGCGTGCGATCTTGCGATGCCTTGCGAAATTGCCTGCCAAAGCCCTTACATACGTGATCAGCACAAACGGGATAATGATAACCGAGAGGCAGATGTGCGTGATCAATATGAAAAAGTAAACATACCTCATTGCGCCTTCACCACCATAGGAAGTAGAATCGGAGGTCATGTGGTAGGCTACATACATGGCAAGGAAGCATACCGAAAGGCCAATGGCAAATTTCATAAGGTTTTCGTGCAGGGTTTGCTTTTTGTTCTTTATAGCCCATACCGCGACTACAAGCACAATGGCCGTAAGCCCGTTGATCCCGGCATATATAGGCGGCAGGAAAGAAAGTGGCTGCACGTCATATCCCAGCTTCCTGAGGTTAACACCGAAAAGCAATGCTACTACAAGAGGTATAGCTATGGATAGTATCCATATCCACTTATTATATTTAGCCTCAACGTTATTATTTACTGTTCCCATTATTCTTCAAGTAATTTCTTAATGTCTTCTTTTATCGCTTTTACACCATCATCACTAAGCCCGTCATAATACATGATCGGGTTGCCCAGACTGTCCTTCCTGCACCGGATATTACCTTCCTTATCTACCAGTGCGAACATCCCCGAATGCTCGAACCCACCCGGAGCATTTGGGTCCTGTCCCGCATACAGCTTAAACTCTTTTGCAAGATCAAAGATATAATCCCTTTTCCCTGTCAGGAAATGCCAGTTGTAATGCTTCACACCCAGCTTATCGGCGTGCTCCTTAAGCACTTTTGAGGTATCGTATTCCGGATTGATGGTAATGGATGCCACACCGAATTCAGGGTTACCATAATATTCATCCTGAAGCGTTAGCATGTTGCGGTTCATTATTGGGCAAATGGATGGGCAGGTAGAAAAGAAAAACTCAACCACATACACTTTCCCCAAATAATCTTTATTGGTTATTTTCTTACCTTCCTGATCGGTCAGCTCAAATTTTGGCACCGGGCCGATCTCCACCAGGTCAGACTTCCCGAACTTCACGCCAAGCTCATTCACTACCCATATCCCGAATATGAGCACAATGAATGAAATACCAATATAGGAATATGTATTCTTTTTCATTATATCTTTCTTTTAGCGCCTTTAAGGGTATCGTTCTTTTTCAGTGCCAAGCGGTATTCCCTTAGCACGATCTTTACATCATCGGTCATGTCATTATGCAGCTCGGCAGCCGAGAATGAATTGTAGGCATCTTTATATTCGTCCTTACCTGTTTTTTTATTCTCGCCCTTCCTGCCACGCAGGCTTCGTTCCTTATCAACTATGAAAATATTGTAAGTCGAAAGGTCTTCACCAAGCGGCTCGCGCACTTTAAGGGAGTTGTAAAAGGCCGAAATATCGGCAGGCTGGGCAAATATGAATTTCCAGTTGGTAATGTCGGCCATGGTCTTAAGCTCAGCGGCAACGTCCTGTACTTCCTGCTGTGCCCCATCGGGCACCACCATTACGATCTGAAAATCTTTAAACTCTTTGTATTTGCTGTTCAGCTTTTGGTTGATATTAAAGATCGTCTCCTTCTTCTTCCTGATATCCTTTCCTAAAAACCCAATGATGGAAATACTGCCTTTCAACTGTACGGTCTTACTGTCTAAAGTCTTTCCGGCCGGGGCTTCATCAACGTTCTTTGTTATTATTGGCAGGTAAAGGGAATTGTGTTTCGCCATCGAAAAATAAACATACATGGCAAGTGGCAAAACAAGCAGGCTAAGGAGAACGATCTTACGTTTCATGATAAAGGAATTTCCTGTGCAAAAATAAAAAAAGGCGGTTGAAATAACCGCCTTTTTTATGAATATATATTTTTAGAACAACCATTTGTAGTTGTTCGCATCCTTGAACACTTCAAAAATATAGTCACCTTCGATAAGTATGATGAACAACAGGTAAAGCACCAGGAATACCAACGGCGCTACCACCGACCACCTGAGACTGCCTTTTTCGCCCTCGATGTGCATGAATGCCCAAACAATGTAGTAGGCCTTTACGATGGTTAGTATGATGAAGATCCAGTTAAGGAGGTTCATGTACAGGAAGTTATTCATAAATAGTGCTTCCGGCTTTGCGATACCAAGTATAACCTCAACTATGGTTACCAATGATAGAAGTCCGAAAACAAACCATATCCTTTTTGTATTAGATTCGTGTGCGTGTGCCATTGTGCTTAAGTTTTAAATAATTAAACCAGGTAGAAGAATGTAAATACGAATACCCAAACAAGGTCTACAAAGTGCCAGTACAAACCGATCTTCTCGACCATCTCGTAGCTCCTCCTCTTTTCGTAAGTACCCAAAAGCACATTAAAGAAAATAAGGACGTTAAGCATTACACCTGTAAATACGTGGAAGCCGTGGAAACCTGTAATGAAGAAAAAGAAGTTAGCAAATAGTTTATGCCCGTATTCATTCCTTACAAGGTTAGCGCCCTCAACGACTATCTGTGCATCGGCAAGCCTTTTTATCGACTCTTCCCTTGTCAGCACGGTTTTCTTTTTCTCTTTAGTGATCAATTCGGTCCTTACCAAAAGGTTAGGATGTGCCTTAAAGCCTTCTACCACCTCTTCAACAGAATAAGTTGACAGCTGTGCGCCTTCCTGGAACCAAATACCCTCACTTTTCTTTTTAGACACGCGGTCAGTAGGGATATCAGCAGCAAAATCCGCAAGGGCTACACGCTTGCCTTCTGTATCTACGAACTGAAGGATAGCACCGCCTTTGGTCTCAATAGCGCCATATTCGCCTTTGATGAAGTTTTTCCATTCCCATGCCTGTGACCCAAGGAAGATAAAACCACCTATAATGGTCAGCACCATATACACAGCAACTTTTGTTTTTTGCAGGTGGTGTCCCGCATCAACAGCAAGTACCATGGTAACAGATGAGAAGATAAGGATAAATGTCATGAACGCCACATAGTACATCGGCGCATCCACACCATGCATGAACGGGAAGTGGTTGAACACCTCGTCCGCTATAGGCCAGGTCTCAATGAATTTAAACCTCGAAAAGCCATAAGCGGCAAGAAATCCTGAGAACGTAAGCGCATCGGAAACGATGAAGAACCACATCATCAGTTTGCCGTAGCTCGCGCCCATCGGCTCATTTCCGCCGTCCCATGTTTTACCTGTAGTAGCTGTTGTAGTAACTGTCGCTGCCATATAAAATTGTTAGGTTAAAAAGTTTTCAAATGTACAGTTTTTTTCTATTAATAGAAATAGAAAAATAAAAACAAGTAAACCCATAAAATATCGAGAAAGTGCCAAAACATTGCACCCAACTCTAATCCAAGGGTTTGAGACTTATCGTATTTTTGTTTAAAATGATTATAAATTACCACCAAAAGCACAATGATCCCGGCAAAAAGGTGGGCAAGGTGCGCAATGGTAACAATGTACACGAATGATGTCGTTACCGTGCTCTTAGGGCCGGTAAAATACAGGTCCATACTGATGATCTGACTGAAACCGTAAAACTGAAGCGCCACAAACGAAATACCCAGTACCAGCGTTACCAAAAGCCACAGCGAAGCTCCGTTCCTGTCACCTTTTTTTGTTGCCGATTTAGCAAGATAGAATGTAATACTGCTGGCAACGATGACAGCCGTACTGATGATAAAAGCATCGGGCATTTTAAAATCCTTGAGCCAGTCTTTCCTCGAAGCGCTCACCACATACGCGCTCGTTAATCCGGCGAACATCATGAACATGCTCACCATACCAAACCAAAGCAGCATCTTTTTAGACTTTGCGCTCCTTTCGTTATATTCTTCAATTGTCATCATAACTTACCTCAAAAATTTATCGGCGACTAATATTACCTGCATCAGCGATATGTACGATACACTCACCAGCATCAGCTTTTTGGCAGCAGGGCCATCCATTTTGTTATACAGCTTTACCGCATACACCAGCATCCACAAACCAAGAAGGAAAACGATAACAGCCGAAACAATGCTTAGTTTCAACTCACCCGTAAAGCCTGTGACCGGCAGCAGCGATGCCGCAATAAGCCAAACAGTATACATAATGGTCTGGATGGCTGTTTTTTTATCCCTTTTGCCTGTAGGCAGCATGAAAAAACCTGCTTTTTCATAATCCTCATACAAAAACCAGCCAATGGCCCAAAAATGCGGGAACTGCCAGAAGAACTGTATCAGGAAGAGCGTACCTGCCTCAATACCAAAATCATTCGTCGCGGCCACCCATCCAAGCATGAAAGGAATGGCACCCGGAAAGGCCCCAACGAATACAGCAAGCGGGGTTATGGTCTTTAACGGCGTATATATGCTTGTATAAAGGAATATCGAAATGGCGCCGAACATGGCAGTCTTAGGGTTGATGCTATACAGGATACCAATACCCAGGATAGTAAGTACTGAACCCAATATAAACGCATTGCGCACCGATATTTTACCCGATGGGATCGGACGGTTCCTGGTACGGTCCATGAGTGCATCAAGGTCTTTTTCGATGATCTGATTGAAGACATTGGACGCACCGACCATGCAGTAGCCGCCAAGGGTAAGCAGAACGAGTGTCGTCCAGCTAAAAGGAAAAACATCTGATACGCCAAGAAGATAACCTGCAACTGAAGAAAAGACAACACTTATGGCAAGCCTTGCCTTAGTTATCGCTGTAAAGTCAGAAAAGATCGATCTTAATGAAACCTGTGTTTGCGAAGCGTTCAAAGTGATTTTCATTGGTATTAAAAAACTGGCGCAAAGATAGTCCAAAAAATATGTTTCCTCAAAAGGAATGCGGTAAAAGAAATTTTACCATGAAAATAAAAAGGAATTAACACGCAACCTTTCTAATTCCATTGCATCTTATAAGAGCAATGACTTCATAAGGTTGTTTAAATTGTTACTACGAAAAAGAAAAAGTTCGTGAAAATTGCTATGAAAGAGAGAGCCTTCCCCAAAACGGGAAGGTTCTTTTGTTTTAGCTTACTGCCCCAAACTACGAAGAGAGACCCCATTTATGTGCTACATATCAATATGCCCCACCAGCCTCATTACCCTCTGCAATGGCTTTCGCCGAGGAGGTCCCTATACGCTTTACGCCAAGTGCTATCATTTCCACCGCCTCTTCATAGGTACGTACACCCCCGGCAGCTTTTACCGGAAGTGGATAGGCATTTTCGAGCATTAATTTTATGGCCGGGACAGTAGCCCCATTCGGTCTTCCATCAGTAGTTACATAAAAGCCTGTAGATGATTTTACAAAAACGCGGCTATAGGCAGTCTCTTCAAAATGCATCATTACGGTATTCTTTACCAAAGCGCTTAGCTGTACGATCTCGTGGTCGTTAAGTGCCGCTATCTCTATGATCCATTTTACTATCTTGCCATGCGACAGGCCAAGGCGTGTACATTCCAGCACCTGCTTTTTTACCCCCTCGGCATTCCCGGCTCTAAATCCTTCATGGTCCAGCACGAAGTCCAGGTCGTCAGCGCCATCCTCAATTGCCTTTCCGGCCTCCTCCAGTTTTACCTCAAGCGAACCTTTGCCCGACGGAAAATCGATAACTGTCCCGATAGTGACCGGTGAGCCCGCATCACTTATCATCTGCCGGGCCATTGCCACCATATCCGGTCGCACCATTACCAGCTTAAAATTTTCATGAATGGCCTCATGCACTGCATTGCGGACCACATCCCTGTTCTCAGCCTCGGTAAGGCCGGCCTGATCTGCGGTCTTTAAATAGGTCGAATCTAAATATTGTTTTATATCCATGGCCACTAAAATAAAAGATCCCCGGCTAATATGCCGGGGATCGCCTGTTTATTTTTTTCTTTTGGTAGTACCAGAGCACAAGTACCGCGATCGCGGCCCCAATACTGTTGGCCAATGCGTCGTATACTTCTGCCGATCGGTCGTTGTCCATTGACCACTGAAAGATCTCCATCAGTATGCCATAACTCACAGCTATTGAAAATGCGATACGCCTTTGTGATGCAGGATCAGAAACTTTCACCGTTTTCAATCCAAAGCTCCAAAGAATGGTAAATACAAAATAAAATAGGCCATGAAGCAGTTTATCCTTCGCAGGCATCTCAACCTTTTCAAGGTCACTGAAGTTATCAGCACTCATAAGGCAGGCGACAGTAATAAGCACTGTCCAGAATATAGCCGCCCAAAAGTATTTATTACGCACCTATAAGCTCCTTGTATTGTTCGCTGGTAAGCAGGCCTTCTATTTCAGATGCGTCAGATATCTTTACTTTCACCATCCATCCGTCGCCGTAAGGATCGCTGTTCACTGTTTCCGGAGCCGTTTCAAGCGACTCGTTGAATTCTGTTATCTCTCCTGAAAGCGGAAGAAAAAGGTCAGATACTGTCTTTACAGCTTCTACCGTACCGAAAACCTCGTCTTTCGCAAGTGTCTGGTCAACTGTTTCTACTTCAACATACACAATGTCGCCAAGCTCTTTCTGGGCGAATTCAGTGATGCCTACTGTAGCGGTATCGCCATCAATTTTCACCCATTCGTGGTCTTTCGTGTACTTTAATTCTGCAGGAATATTCATGTGTGTAGTTTGTTTTGTTTTAGCAAATGTATGTTTTATCGGGTGAACTATAAAATGTTTTTTTGTGTTAATTTCCGAAGTTGTAGCGCAGTGTGATCCACGAGCGAATGTTGGTTAAAGGGTATGCTGTAGATATTACCGCCTTCGAGAACGAGTGGTCGTAATAGAATATTGCCGTTAGGTTCTTGCTGAAGGCATAGTCTGCCGAAAGCTTCACCGACCACATATTCTGTCCACCCCCCAGCTGGTTGTTATCATAATCCAGGTAGCGCACAATGGTTTCATTTTTCCTCATGGAGAAGTCGGCCTTAAGGTTGATGTCGCTCTTTATAACGTTCTGCGGATTATCGGCAAGGCTCGAGTTGATGGTCACGTCCTTAATGCGGTAGCCAAGCCCGAGTATGTACTCATTACCCTTTACTTCGGTAAGAAGGTTGTTATCAAAGCTCATGTTAAGCACACGGTCTTTTCTTATCTCCGCCAATACCTTTATCGAGTTCTTCATCTCCATATCGATGCGGATAAGAGGGCTGAAGTTTTCGGAAAGGTTAATGTTCGATATGATATTCCTGGTATAAAAGTTACCCGCTCCACCGTTATCCTGCCCGTTGTTAACCGGCCTGTACTCAAAGTTCGACCTGTAGGCATTAATGTTGTACGATGCGGTGTAGCCATGCTGCAGCGAGAATCGCTTAAACCTGTCCTTAAAGAACTTATAGCGCATAAGGCCGGTATATTTGATCACCCAGTTCGGCAGCGGTACGTTCCTGAAGGTGCCGGTAGAAACCTTCTCTGCATCCTGGCCGGAATAGGCCGCAAGGAATGCAGGCAGCAATACCGCCTGGCTGTTCTTACCAAAGCCTACGGGGTAGCCAGCGTTGGCATCAGCAAACGCATTGCCCGAACCTGTTGTGTACCTCGGGAAAGTTGAACTGCCGTAATGCTGCTCCGCAAGCCTGTTGGCTATCACAAGCCTGTTCTCCCTAAAAGCATCGAACGCTTCAGATCCGTTCACATCGCTTTGGCTAAAGGCTGTTTTTATCAGTATGGTCGATATTTCAAAATTACCGAATGTATATGGCGAACGCGGATTATACACGCCGTTCGGACTCACGTCATACTGTTCAGAATAGTTTTCAGAATACACCCTGTTGGCAGTAAGGTCGATCTTAAAGTCAGGGAAAAGGTCCATATTGGCCGAAAGCCTCAGGTCTTTTGAATTTACCTGTGTATAGTTTTGGTTATAGCCATAATAATCCGTCAGGTAGCCTTTCTTTGCCATTTCATAACGTATATCGCTTTGGCTCCCGAATACAAAGTCGAGGCCAGGCTTTGTAGTACCCAGGAACCCAATTCCCGGCACATAACCCGGCAACATCGTCGAGTTGTTCTCGGTATAGTTTATCTGGATGGTCTTAATACTTGTAAGAACTCCTATAAGCCCATCAACAAACACGTTGCCGTTGCTTGCCGGTTTTGGTGCAGCTGCGACTTTTTCGCCTGGTTTTGGAGCCGGCTTTGGCGCTGCATTTTTAGCGGCAGGCTTCTTCTTCCCAAGCCCCAGGTACTTATAAAACTGGTCCATGCTGAGGGTAGTGTTCAGCGTATGCATATTGGAATTCTGGATAGTATTACCCAAACTGAAATCCCTGTAGCCAAGTTCAGGGCTATCCGGGTCCGCAAGCGCATTAATGGTAGAAAGCGCATCGGACGAACGTTGCCACATAAATGTACCTTTATACTGGTACGTCGACTTAACAAAGCTAAGCGCCGGGACCTTGTTTAGCGGCAGATCATAATTCACTACAAAATTTTGTGTATGCGAGTTGGCCTCCCCTGTATTCCAGAAATCATTCCACACGGTAAGGTCCTGTATAGGCATATTCTCTTCATCCAGGTAGTTCCTTACAATATTGCTGGTAGATACCTGATAGTTGAACTTAAGCGACCTGGTAATGTTATAGTTGAACCCGTACTGGTAGTTGAAGAAATAATTCCTCCTGTACAGTGGGTTGATAGGAATACCCTCGACATCTACATTACGGTACTGCTGCCTGTTGAACTGCCTGATGATGTTGGAGCTGAATGAAATGCTCGACGGGAGGTAGTTGAAGTTGAAGTCGCTCAATAGCTTCCAGTAGTTGCTTTTCTTCATGAACGCCGTATTCTTGAACGGCTCCACGGGCTTGTTCTGGAAATTATAGTTATAATCGGCGGACACCCTTACCTGTTGATCAAGCATGTCTTCCACCTCATAATCGTGGTGCTCTGTCTTATTGTAAGAGTAGGACAGCGTTACGTTCTCCGGATCGTAAATGTGAGGTTTCGCCTCGGGCGCCCTTTCTTTCTTAACCCCAATGAAGTTGATGCTTGTCCTCTTGGTATAATCTATCGCCCGGTCGCGCAGGTTGTCCCTTGTGGCCTGGTCGTCGGTCTCGTCCATTAATTGCTCCAGTCGGATATCCTGCTGGAATGGGTCATATTCGGGCGTAATGATCTCTTCACCCACACCGTAGTTGAACGGCAGGTTGATGCGCCAGTTCTTCGGCAGGAGCTTGCCCAGCGAAAAGTTGGTCACAAGGTCATACTGTTTCACATCCTCCCTGCTCCTTTCGTTAGGGCTTTGTTCGATGGTACCAAAACCTATGGTGCTCATCCTTCCCGTTCCTGAAAAGGTCATAAAGTCGGCCATGTTGGTATCCATACTGGCGATCGCTGCCATACCGCCCTTGTTGTCCATGTCCGAAAGGCGAAGCTCATTAAACCACACTTCACCGCGAAGGTGCCTTACAGGACCGTTATTGACATCAGGATACGGCGTGGCGTTCTTAACCCCCAACATGAGTGTGCGCACATAACCAAAGTTAGGGTTACCTTTTATACCAATGGTTGTTGTTTCGTCTATATCACGATAATACACCCCGTAAATATCGGGGTCGCCTGCGGTGCCGTTAAGCACATCGATCTTCAATCGTGTCAGCGCGTCTATAGATACATTGATCTCATTGTCCTTCGGCCAAACTTCATCTTCTGACCTGGTCCCAAAAGGTGACAGCTTAAGCCTCTTTTCTATTTGATAAAAGTTATCGGTAAAGTCATTACCAAAGCGCAAAAACCCTTTCATTTCACCATCCAGCAGCGCATTTACTTCCGGCAGCGGATTCGCGGGCGGGTTTCCGCCGCCATTGTTGGCAGGAAGCGGCTCTGCATGCAGGAACATCCTGATCTTTTTATACTGGCGCATATCTACGTTCACGCTCTTGAACACAGCGCGGGCATCACCCGGCTCAAGACCCTTTGTATCTGAAGTTGAGCCGTCTGTAGCATAAACCCTAAGCGAAAGCGACTGCTCATTTTGGTTAATGACCGCATTATTATTATACAGCTGCTCTCTTTGCACCCCCGGAGGCGAAACATATTTTATTGGCGACCTTTCGCCGTTCTCCTGAATGTTCAATGCCACTACGTCAAAGCCTGTGCGGTCGTCAAGAACATCGTTCTGCTCATTGGTCAGGTCCTGGTCCATTGAGTTGGTATACCTCCTCCACTCGCCCCTCACCAGGTCGAGCGCTCCAAAACGAAGGGTAACATCGCTGCTGAAGCCCTTCATGATCATCCTCATGAATCGTATAGAACGCACACTGCTGATGCCGCCGATCGCTGTGGCCCCGGCACCTTGTACGGGAACTTTATAAAGTAGCCACCTTCCCTGTAGCGTGGTTCCATCCGCTGCGGTCCTTCCGTCGAAAGGCCTTTGGTCTACCACATAGCCTTCGCCAGGCTGTACACCCGGCTGGATAGGAATGGTATACTGGAAATAGGCATCAATAGTGTTCATTGTATTGTCCCTGTTGATGTCCTCGGTGTCCGGAAGCGTAGTGCTACCCCTGTTGTTGTTGCCAACATCTACCGGCGAGTTGCCTTCGGTACCATTATATCTTTTGTACCTGTCCAGAACGTTGCCGTTAGCACTAAGGAAGAACTGGTAGTTATCTGCCGAAGGGTCTTCAGGATCAAAACCTGCGAACATTACGTTCTCTTCTTCATCGCTCAGACCGTCAAGACCCACATCCTGCAGGTTACGGTTGGCGGTGTTAGTATCAAAGGCATAAATGAGCGACTGCGACACCGGCACTTTACCCCATGCCGAAGTAAAGGTAGGGTCGTTGCCATTAGTACCCGGAAGCCCGTTCTCGTACTGCTTCCTGTTATCTTTAAGTATATCTTCGGATATTTCACCCAGGTTTATCTCCAGCACACCGGTATTCGTTTGTGGTATTTGGTCAGAACCCTGGTAGGGGTCCATTATCCAGAACTGGATGTATTCCACATTGGTCTGCTCAAAATTGGTCGAGTTAATGGCCCGCATGATGCCACCCCAGTTATTGGCAGCCTCAGCCTGTGTAAAACCGTTGGTGGCCTGTGCGACAGGGTTGTAGTTATACGGCCCCCTCTCCTGCGGGTAGTAGCTAAGGTCGAGTGTGTTCACTACCCTGGTCTGGCCCGGCACCACATCGGTAACCGGATAAAGCTCATCAAAATAGACACGCCTTGTCCTGTTTTGGGATATATCTGCGGCAGAGATACCTGATGGTCGCGACCCGTCGGCATAAAAAGTAGGGTCAATGCTGTACCAGGCAAGCCTGGCCCTGCGGTAACCCGCCGTTATGTCGTTGACAGGAGCCTCGCCTCCCAACCCTACCGGAACACTGGCAAGCGACCATCCCTGCGCGCCGCGCATATCGATATTGGTTTGTGAGCCTTCAAAATCGTCTACATAGGTAGTAGCCTCTCCGTTAAACTGGTCAGCTTTCGATGCGCCCGGCTTCAGCACCGCTACCTCACCCCTGAAGGAGAAGTTCGACGGTACATCGGTATCTATGTTAGGCAGCTTGTTCACCAATCGGGTAAAGAACGGCACCTCTGTAGAATAGGTAGTATTAAGCCCGAAAATGGTATTGTTCACCGATTCCTGACCGTAGTTGGTCTTTGTGGTGAACGGCCTTTCGGACATGTTGAGCACCGTAGCGCCCACAAGGAATTTATCGGTAAATTTATGTTCGATGTTGAAACCCGCAAAGCGCCTTGTCTGCTGCCCGAACACGGCATTGTTCTCTACCGAGACCTCGATCGGGGTATTGGATGCCGCCAATGACGGGTCCATTATCTGTACGCGCCCTGCCTGATAGTTCACGGTATAGTCCTGCCCTTCCACAAGCACACGCCCTCCCGCGGTCACTACGACCGAACCCTGCGGTACGTTGAAAGCACCGATCGGTATGCCATCGCCCCCGGTCGACTTAAAGCGTCCTCTCAGCTGGAACTTGTTCTTCTGGCTATCCTGTAACGCATCGGCCTGCGTACTCTTATACATTTTGCGGTACACGTAGCGCTTTTGGTTCGCATTGTAGGTACTTTCATCGTCATCATCATGGTAATCTTCAATATTGGTAGCATCGCCAAGCTTGTCATACAGGTATTCACCAAAAGGCTCTACCGTGGTAAAAAAGATGCGGCCGTTCTGCGCGTCTATGGTGAGTCCCGGCACAAAGTCGAAGAAACCGTCACCACCTTCCTGCGGGTCATTGGCATAGGTAAGCCTGTCGAGGTTGAACACACGCATCAAAGGCGTATCGGCAACCGGGCCTTCCTGGTTAGGCGGCGTTGGGAAAGTAGTCCCCTCGACCGGAGTAATGTAGTTAAGCGGCGAAGGATCGGTATACAATATATTAAAGCGGAAGTCTTCCTGCGTAAGCTGGAAGCCTCCCGGTATCTGGTATACGTTTTTCATCATAAGGTCCCACACCGGCTCCTCCACGCTCACAAGGTTGCTCTTAAGCATCTTCAGTATAAGCGACTGTGTGGCCGGTATCGGCTGTCCCGGAGTGGTCGTATCATCTACCACTGTCGCGGCCACACCATCTGTACCAAATTCACCCACCTGGTATACCTGGTCCCCAATGGTATATTGGTAGGCTACCGCAAGTACCTCATCGTTATTCAGCTTTTGGTTAAGGGATAAATAACCCAGTTGCTCGTGGAAGGTGTATTCGTTAGGGTTTAGTTTCCTTGCATTTTCCAGTTTGGCATAGTCGCGGCCTTCGCTGGCTACAAGTCCGCCCTGAAAGCTGTTGCTGCCAAGGGTTACGATCTCCCTAACGTTCTGGGCGAGGTAACCTGCCGGTATTATCTCCGGGTTCAGCTGGTTGTTGCCGTTATCCGGCGGGCTGTTAAATGGCACCAGGAAAAAGCCGCCATTGTTCGGAAAGCCTACCGCTTCGGCAGTAATATCGCGCGGGTTGGCAACACCCACCTCCTGCACCTGCGATTCACCAAGATCCTGTATCGCTACAATGTTCCTGGAGTTGTTCTCCTGTGCATTGATCCTGTTTTGCCTGTTGGTTACCCAAACCTCCATGCGGGTTATCTGTACGCGGCTGTCTATAAGCGGGTACCTGCGCAGCGAGTTGTTGTACTGGTTGCGGAAATACTGCGAAAGGAAGAAATGCCTGTCGGCATCATAATCAAGCCCGAATAATTCAAATTCCTGAATGGTCCCTCCGCCTTGTGCCGTTACGGTCTTGGTTTGCGATTTTTGCTCGGAGAATATACCGGTTACCGTGGTTTTACCAAATTGTAAAGCCATTTTTACACCAAAAAGGCTTTGTGCCCCGCGTACCAATGAGTTGGACAGCGGGAAGCTCACGTTACCCACCTCTATCTTCTGGATGATGTCGTCTTCTGTTGGTGTATATTCCAGCTTTATAAGGTTTTGGAAGGCAAAGGTCGATTCAGTATCGTAGTTGGCGTTCACAGCCAGCCTAGTACCCACTTTTCCCTGAAGGCTCATGGAAATGCGCTGGTCAAAATCGAAGGTGAACGTGCTCCTGTTCCTTGGCGAAAGCGAGGGGTTATCCTGCTTGGTATAGCGTACCCCGAGGTCAAGCTCTACCGATCCCTGCGGCTTTATGTCGATCGTATTCCCACCGAAAATGGTTTCAAAAAAGCTGGAGTTCACATAGTAACGTGGCAACAGGTTACGTTTTTCCTCTTCCGTCCCTTTGCCATCCACGGCTTTCGATTTTTCCTGGTAATACTGGCGCATCGACTCCCGCAATACGAGTTCCTGGTACTGGTCGGGCGTAAGTATAATAGGGTAATTAATATTGAACCCGTCAAATTTATTGGTATAAATATACCGGTCGGTAGCAGGGTCATAGGTATAGGCCTCGACAATGCTTTTCGGATTCTCGATCTCTACCTTTCCGGTATTGTATCCCTTTATGGTATCCCGAGACTTCTCACTCTCTTCCTCTTCATCAACTTGGGCCTGTGCCGCGATGCTAAAAATGAAGAAAAGTACCGAAAACGTATATTTTATCCTGATATATAGATCTTTAGAGTATTCTGTTTTCAAGGACTATAAATTTTTTAATGCTTGTTTTATTATTGTCTCCACACCAGCCGCCGGATCGTCCTTAACTATCTTCTCGATAACCTTTTCCGCTAATTTTTTGTTAAAGCCCAATACCTCCAAGGCAGATAACGCCTCATCTTTATTTGTATTGTAGCCTGAAGCCGAAACTTCGCCTAAATCATATAGTTTTAACACTTTATCCTTTAGATCGAGTATTACACGCTGCGCAGTTTTTGTGCCTATCCCTTTAATGGACTGTATGGTGCCCACATCGCCCGAAGCAATGGAATTGATGATATGTTTTGGCTCCAGCGATGAAAGCATTGTCCTTGCCGTGCCGGCACCTACACCCGACACCGACAGGAGCAGCTTGAAAAGTTCCTTCTCTGCCTTTTCCACAAATCCGAAAAGGGTGTGTGAGTCTTCCTTTACCTGAAGAAAAATGTAGAGTTTTACACTTTCTGATTCGGGTAAGAGCGAATATGTATGCAGCGAAATGTTCACATCATAACCCACACCATTGCAGTCTATTACTACACCCGTAGGTGTTCTCTCCACCATTCTTCCCTGAAGATGTGCTATCATATCATTTTTTTAACAAGTTCCAAAAATAGTAAAATTCTTTAATCTCCGACCACAATATAATATGTTCCGTAATTAACCACTAAGACCTGACAGGTTTTAAAAACCTGCCAGGCCCTGTGAAGTATCAGCAAGATCTTTCATTTGAACGATCCTGCAATGTTCTTGTCATACATAGTTGCCATTTATTTCTTAGCCATTTTAATGCGCTTTTCTTTTTCCTGTGCATCTACTACCGCAACGGCTGCCATGTTTACCATTTCCTCAACGCTGGCGCCCAATTGGAAAATGTGCACAGGCTTATCCATTCCCAGCATTATCGGCCCGATGGAAACTGCCTTATTCAGTTCTTTTAATATCTTATACGTAATGTTTGCCGATTCAAGATTTGGGAATATGAGCGTATTCACTTTTTTGCCTGCCAATTTAGAGAACGGGAACTTATCGATGAGCATTTCAGGGTTCAGGGCAAAGTCGGCCTGTATCTCGCCATCCACGATCAGGTCAGGATAATTTTCATGCAGGTGCGCCACCGCCTGGCGTACTTTTACGGCTGCAGGATCCGTCGATGACCCAAAATTGGAAAATGCCAGCATGGCTATTACCGGCTCCATACCGAACATACGCACCGTACGTGCCGTCATCAGCGCGATCCTCGCAAGGTCATCGGCATTAGGGTCCGGGTTGATCGCAGTATCCGACAGGAATATGGGGCCGCGCTTGGTAAGCATCATGTTCGTCGTAGCTATACGGGTAACTCCCGGAGCCTTATCGATAAGCTGCATGATAGGCTTAACTGTAGAAGGATAACTCCTCGAATAACCTGTCACCATGGCATCGGCCTCGCCCTCATTTACCATCATGGCGGCAAAGTAGTTGCGCTCGCGCATCCACTTTTGCGCATCCAGCAGGTTTACGCCCCTGCGTTGCTTGCTTTTCCAAAAGGCCTCCGCATAACGGTAGCGCCTTTCATCCTCTGCATCGGTTTTAGGGTCAATGATAGTCACTTCGGCTTCAAAGCCCAGTTCTTCCTTCAGCAGGTTTATTTTTTCACGGTTGCCCAAAAGTATCGGGAAACCTATTTTTTCTTCCAGCACGATCTGGGCGGCCTTTAATACCGACAGATGGTCGGCTTCGGCAAAAACAATGCGTTTGGGGTCGGTTTTAGCTCTGTTGGTAAGCAGGCGTACCATTTTATTATCGCTACCAAGGCGTTCCAGCAGTTCCTCGGTATACTTGTCCCAGTCGTGTATCGGGTGATCCGCTACGCCGCTGTCCATAGCCGCTTTGGCCACGGCCGGCGGCACTACGGCAATAAGCCTTGGATCAAATGGTTTCGGGATGATGTAATCGCGGCCAAAGTTGAGCTTGGTCTCGCCATAGGCAATGTTCACCTGTTCCGGCACCGGCGCTTTGGCCAGTTCGGCAAGGGCGACAACGGCAGCCATTTTCATCTCCTCATTTATCTTGGTAGCCCTCACATCGAGCGCCCCACGGAAAATGTACGGAAACCCAAGTACGTTATTAACCTGGTTAGGATGATCGGAGCGGCCTGTTGCCATGATGATATCTTCGCGGGTAGCCATGGCAAGGTCATAATCTATCTCGGGGATAGGGTTGGCCATCGCAAACACTATGGGGTTGGCATTCATGTCAAGCAGCATTTCGGGCGTGAGGATGTTGCCTACCGAAAGCCCAAGGAAAACGTCGGCCCCTTTTATGGCTTCGGCCAAAGACAGTGCCCCGCCGTCCTTTGCATATTTCCGTTGCAGGTCAGAAAGGTCGGCACGGCTATTCACCAGCATCCCGTCCTTATCGAACATGATGATATTCTCCACTTTTACCCCTAAAAGCAGGTATAGGTTGGCACATGCAAGCGCCGCTGAGCCTGCCCCGGATACCACGATCTTTATGCTGTCGATGTATTTTTCGGCCAATTCAACTGCATTGAGCAGCGCGGCCGAAGAAATGATGGCGGTACCGTGCTGATCGTCGTGCATCACCGGGATGTTCAGTTCTTCTACCAGCCTGCGTTCGATCTCGAACGATTCCGGTGCCTTGATATCCTCCAGGTTGATGCCCCCGAATGTAGGCGCGATATTTTTTACGGTTTCTATAAAAGCATCGATATCCTTAGTGCCCACCTCAATGTCAAACACATCGATATCGGCAAAAATCTTGAACAGAAGCCCCTTACCTTCCATTACCGGCTTAGAGGCTTCGGGGCCAATATCACCAAGCCCGAGCACGGCAGTACCGTTAGATATTACGGCAACAAGGTTTCCTTTGGCAGTATATTTATATACGTTGTTCACATCTTTTGCGATCTCAAGGCAGGGCTCGGCAACACCTGGCGAATAGGCCAGCGACAGGTCCCTTTGGGTCGCATAAGGCTTTGTAGGCACTACCTGGATCTTTCCGGGGTGTGGCTTGGCGTGATACAACAGCGCTTCCCTTCTTTTACTGTATTGGTTCATTTTGTAATGTTTGGTAACTCAACCCACAAAGGTAACCCTATGAACGGAACTGTGAAATTTTTAACGGTTTTCTTTTTATCACTCTCCACTGTACCAATAGTACGCAAATCTTTATACCTGCCATGAAGGATCAGCAGATAAGCTTGTACCCATACCCTCTTATGTTCACGATCTCTACCGAGGGGTCATTTTTGAGCTTTGCACGAAGGCGGGTAATGTACACATCCATATTACGGGTGTTAAAATAGCTGTCGTCGCCCCACAGCTTGAGCAAAGCAGCCTTGCGGTCCAGTATACGGTTGCGGTGCTGCAGGAGCAGGGAGAGCAATCCGGCTTCTTTGTGGGAAAGCTTTACAATGCTACCATCGCTCCCGGCAAGTTCCTGTCGGTTGTAGTAAAAGGAATAGGTCCCAATGGAGTCGCCATTACCTGTTTCTGGAGTTTCGTTATTGCGCCGCAATAACTCCTCAACCCTCAAAAACAATTCGTCAAGGCTGAAAGGCTTGCGCAGGTAGTCATTGCCCCCACTGGCATAACCCTCGCGGATGTCCCGGATATCCGATCGGGCCGTGAGGAACATCATTGGGACCCGCATATCGGCATAGCGGATTTTCGCGGCAAGCGAAAAACCATCGGTATGCGGCATCGCGGGCGAAAATACTATCGACAGCCTGGGCGGCAAAAAAGTGAATGGCCACTATGCGCAATTATACGCCGACTTTGACCACCCCACCCGGAGCGACTGTAACCTGATGGGTTCTGCAAAACCGCTGCCACTGGAATATACTGTTGCCGGCGGTGACAGTGGGGGCGGACTGTTCCGGAAGAATAAAGGTAAATGGGAACTCATTGGGATTTGCTCCGGGTCTGAAATAAATATAGATAAGCTCATGAAGGTTGGCTATTATGGGCAGTCAATGAATTGGGTAAGGGTATCGGTATTTGAAAAATGGATCAGGGATTCCATGTAACCCCTTTTTTAGCACCTGTAGAAATATAATTCAACTCCGGACCCCTCCTGGCGTCGAAATGGAAAACACCGTATCTTTGCGCAATGAAATTCTATTGGGTAAAGACACGGTGGTTTGTACGGAAGCTCTTTCCCGGCTTTGTGTGGAATATCCCCAACGCGTCCAAAACCGTTTACCTTACCTTCGATGACGGCCCAACACCTGAAGTGACCGAATGGGTGCTGGACATCCTGGCCCAACATTACATTAAAGCCACCTTTTTTTGCATAGGCAATAACATTGAAAAGCACCCGGATATTTTCAGGAAACTGATTGAAGGAGGCCATACTGTTGCCAATCATACCTTCAACCACCTCAATGGATGGAATACGGATAACGAAAAGTATTTTGAAAATATCGAAGCCTGCGAAAATGTAATGCAAGGAAGCAATACCGCGAGGCTATTCCGTCCGCCATACGGCAAAATAAGTCGTTCGCAGAAAAAGGAGGTTTTGATGAGAGGCTACCGGATAATAATGTGGGATGTGCTTAGCGCCGACTTTGACCGATTCATCTCTCCTGAAAAATGTTCGCAGAATGTAATACGCAATACTACCGACGGCAGCGTGATCATTTTCCATGACAGCATAAAAGCACAAGAGAACCTGCGCCATGCATTGCCAAAAGCGATAGGGATCTTAAAAGAAAAGGGATTTACGTTCGCGGCGATACGTTAGATCTGCTCCTGAACCAGGCCTATGATAGTGTTGGCATCCAGTTCGCCGCTTTGCCTCCATACCATGTGCCCGTCCTTATAGATCATGAGGGTCGGAAGGCCTTTGATCCTGAGCGCGTCAGCCAGTTCCTGATTTTTGTCCACATCAATTTTGATCACCTTGGCCCTGTCGCCAAGAGCGGCCGCCACATCCCTGATAACAGGGTGCATGGATACCGAAGGCTCATTCCACTCAGTGTAAAAATCGATCAGTACAGGTACATGGGAGTTTATAAGTTCTCCAAATTTTGACATAAAAATTAAATTTTAAGCTGCCTAAAATCGTTATATATGCATTATTTCAGATACAAATATAACATTTTTACCATATTACGCTGCCTTTTGGCCTTTTTTTAGTTCGATCACTGTAATTTCGGGCCATATGCCCACTCTTCCCGGATAGGCATGGAAGCCAAAACCACGGTTAACATAGATGTAGCGGCCAAGGTTTTCATACAGTCCTGCCCATTGTTTGTACACATATTGTACGGGGCTCCATTTAAAGAATCCGGGGATCTCTATGCCAAACTGGAGTCCGTGCGTGTGGCCGCTTAACGTAAGGTGGTAATTGGCCGCATTGTCCTTCACTTCATACTCCCAATGCGACGGGTCATGGCTCATTAATATTTTAAAATCTTCAGTCTTCAGTCCTTCAGACGCTTTGCGCAGGTCACCAGCCTTCTTAAAGTTATGGCCCCAGTTCTCTACCCCTACAAGCGCTATCTCCTGTCCGTCTTTTTGAAGTTTTATGTGCTCATTCAGCAACAGCTTAAAGTCGATCTGCTTGTGCAGGCCTTTTATGTCCTCAAAATTCTTGTTCTTTTCTGCCTGCGAAGGCCAGTTAACATATTCGCCATAGTCATGGTTGCCCAAAACAGAATATTTTCCAAATGCCGGGGTTTCGATCTTTTTGAAGGTATTGATCCATTTATACATCTCCTCGGCATGGGTATTTACGATATCGCCCGTAAACAGTACAATATCACTGTGCTGCTCATTTATCAGGCCGATCGCATGAGCGATCTCTTCCGGGTCGTCAAAACTACCACTGTGTATATCTGATATTTGGGTGATCGTAAAGCCGTCGAAATTTTCAGGCAGGTCGGGAAAGTATAATGTTTCCTTTCTAACCTTAAAATTATATTTACCTTTTGTCATTCCGTAAAGCAACGATAGGAATGGTATGGCCGCCAGCCCCAAAGCTGCCTGGCTTACGAACTTTCGCCTTTCTGGCAGGAACGACTGGTCGCTGTTACCCAAAAACGCACGGATGCACCCTGTAATGACCCTTGTAATATCCTCACCGAACATTACTAAAAGGATGATCAGCTTTGGGATATACGTAATTAGCAGCAGGCCGAAGGTAAAAAGGGTCATTTTATTCTGCCCTACACTACGGTCGAATTGCGTAAAGGCATAAATGATGTAAATGATTATAAGAAGTGAAACGATAAGATAGGTGTACTGTACCCACTTTATTTTTGTAATTGTCCTTATTGCCTGGAAAGCATAGATCTCGACCAATAGCACAAAGACAATGAATAGTATCCAACGAAGCATTATATATGTTTTTCGAATAAACGAATAAAGATACTGTTTGTTACAGAAAAAATATGCTTTTTGGCACGGAATTTAAATTTGGGTCACTTACAGGCCTACAAAACACCTCCAGCCCTTTCGGGTATGCGTCAGTTTGATTATTTTTACCGCTAAATATTTTTTTCATGTCACAGCAAAAACGACTTTTCCTTCTCGATGCCTATGCACTCATTTTCCGTGGGTATTATGCGTTCATCAAGAATCCGCGCATTAACTCTAAAGGGATGGATACCTCGGCCATATTCGGTTTTACCAACTCGCTGCTGGATGTCATTAAGCGTGAAAAACCCGACCATCTCGCTGTGGCGTTCGACAAAGACGGCAGTGCCGCACGCACCGAGATGTATGTGGACTATAAAGCCAACCGTGATGCTACGCCCGAAGCCATAAAGGTAGCCATACCATATATCCAGGATATATTGAAAGCCATGCACATCCCCGTGATAGAAGAGGCAGGCTGTGAGGCTGACGATCTTATAGGCACCGTGGCGAAGCAGGCCGAAAAGCAGGGCTACAAGGTATTTATGGTGACGCCCGATAAGGACTTTGCGCAGCTGGTGAGCGAGAACATCTTCATGTATCGTCCTGCACGATTAGGCAACGGGATAGAGATATGGGGCGTGCCCGAAGTACTGGAGCGGTTTGAGATCGAGAGGCCGGAACAGGTGATCGACTACCTTGGGATGATGGGTGATGCCGTTGATAACATTCCCGGATTGCCGGGCGTGGGCGAAAAGACGGCCAAGAAATTGCTGAAAGATTTCGGGTCGATGGAGAACCTTCTGGAAAACACGCACCAGCTGAAAGGCAAGCTTCGTGAGAATATTGAGGCCAATAAGGAAAAAGGCATCATGTCAAAAAAATTGGCGACGATCATAACCGACTGCAACGTGAACTTTAATGAAACGGACTATGAGCTGACCAAGCCGGATGCCGAAAAGGTGGAGGCGCTGTTCAACGAACTGGAATTCCGCCGTATGGCAGAGCAGTTCCAAAAGCTTTTTGGCGAAGGCCAGGAATTCGATACTATACAGTCGCAGGGCTACTCCCCTACCAAAACCATTACCGGTGGCGACCAGCAATTTTCGCTCTTTGATGAAGGCGCTGCCGATGAGAACGCGCTTACCGCTCCCGGGTTTTACGACACACTCGACAATACCGACCACCATTACCAACTGGTCCAGGGCAACATGGCCATAAGCCTTTTGCTGCGCGACCTGATGAAGCAGCCCGTTGTAAGCTTTGATACCGAAACGACAGGTATTTGTGCGCTTACCGCAGAGCTTGTGGGCATATCATTCTCGTGGGAAAAGGGCAAAGGCTTTTATGTACCGATCCCCGCCGACCGTACCGAAGCACAGGAGATAGTGGATAAGTTCATTCCCTTTTATGAAGATGAGAACATCGAGAAAGTGGGGCAAAACCTGAAGTATGACCTTGAAATACTTGCCAATTACGGCGTTACGGTGAAGGGGAAATTTTTCGATACGATGCTGGCGCACTACCTTATTAACCCCGACATGAGGCATGGTATGGACATTTTGGCCGAAACATACCTGAAATATTCTCCAATGCCTATCGAGGCGCTCATTGGTAAAAAAGGGAAGGGTCAAAAGTCGATGCGCGACGTGGAACTGGAACTGGCAAAAGAATATGCTGTTGAGGATGCCGACATTACATTGCAGCTTAAAGAAATATTCGCACCAAAACTGGATCAGACTGGTACACGAAAACTGTTTGATGAGATAGAAGTCCCTTTAATGCCCGTCCTGGCAAGCATGGAGACCGAAGGCATTAATCTGGATGTGCCGTATTTGAAAGAACTTTCGGCAGAGCTTTCGGCAGATGCAAAAATGCTGGAGCAGAAAATATACGAAGCCGCCGGGCAGTCGTTCAACCTCGGTTCGCCAAAACAATTGGGCGAGATATTGTTCGACAAGCTGAAAATAGGCGGCGCCAAGCAAAAGAAAACCAAAACAGGGCAGTACGCGACCGGTGAGGAGGTGCTTTCCTACCTCGCTTTAGAAAATCCCATCGTACAGGACATATTAGAGTGGAGGCAGGTGGTTAAGCTGCAAAATACGTATGTGGATGCATTGCCCTTGCAGGTAGAACCAAAAACAGGCCGCGTACATACCGACTACATGCAGGCCGTTGCCGCTACGGGACGATTAAGCTCTAACAATCCTAATCTCCAAAACATACCGATACGCTCCGAACGCGGCAGGCAGATACGCAAGGCTTTCATAGCACGAGATGAGGAGCATACGATACTTTCTGCCGACTACTCGCAGATAGAACTACGCATAATCGCGGCATTGAGCGGCGACCCTGAGATGGTGAAAGCATTTCAAAATAAGGAGGATATTCACGCGTCTACAGCGGCAAAGGTGTTCAATGTAGCTTTGGCAGAAGTGACCCGCGAGCAGCGAAGCCATGCCAAAACAGTAAACTTCGGTATCGTGTATGGTGTTTCGGCATTCGGGTTGAGTAACCAGACCTCACTGAGCCGATCCGAATCGAAAGACCTTATCGATGCGTATTACCAAACGTATCCCACATTGAAACAGTACATCAATGAGCAGGTAGAATCGGCAAGGGAGCGTGGCTTTGTACAGACGATCTCCGGACGCAGGCGCTACCTCAAAGACATCAACTCCCAAAACCAGGTGGTGCGTGGCGCAGCTGAACGAAATGCCGTAAATGCCCCGATCCAGGGCAGTGCAGCAGACATTATTAAGATTGCGATGATCAATATCCAAAAGCGTTTAGTGAACGAGGACTTTAAAAGCAAGATGCTGCTGCAGGTACATGACGAATTGGTATTCGATGTACATAACAGTGAAATGGACCGCATAAAGCCATTGATAAAAGAAGAAATGGAAAATGCCTTTAAACTGGATGTGCCGCTGGAAGTGGACATGGGTACGGGAAGGAACTGGCTGGAGGCGCACTGATACAGCCGGGACTTACCAGATCTTAGAAACCTTACAGGCAGATGATGGCAACATTTTTGAGATACCCACGTTATAATAGCCTAACCAAATAATCATGAAGAGACTTTTTTTATCCTTATTTGTTTTAGCGACCACATTTTCGGCAATAGCGCAAAGCGAGGCCAAATACCGCAAAATAGATAGCCTCCTTAACCACTTTAGCAGGAATGATAAGTTCATGGGGGTGATCAGCATACGTGAAAAGGGCAAGCCTGTATTTGAAAAAGCATACGGTTATGCCGATGTTGAAGCTAAAGTAAAAGCCACTCCCGACACAAAATACAAGATCGGGTCGGTTACTAAAATGTTTACTTCTGCCATGATCTTCCAGCTTGTGGACGAGAAAAAGCTGAAGCTCGACATGAAGCTTTCCGACTTCTTCCCAAAAATAAAAAATGCTGAAAAAATAAAGATATCAGACCTTTTGGGCCATACGAGCGGTATCTATAACATTAGCGATGACAAGGCTCTTGACGATATCAAAATGAAGCTTCCAAACAGGAAACAGCTACTCGACCGCATCGAGTCATACAGCTCTGTATTCGAGCCCGGGTCGAAAGCCGAATACAGCAACACCAACTACCTGCTTTTAGGTTACATCATCCAGGACATTACCAACAAGACTTATAAGGAGGCCGTGTTCGAGCGTATCGTAAAAAGGGCCGGATTAAAGAATACGTATTACTTTTCGAAGATCGATCCAAAGAAAAAGGAGGCCTACTCATATAAATTCATTGATGGCAAATGGATGAGGCAGGAGGAATACCATGAGTCGTCAGCAGGGGGTGCTGCAGGGCTGCAATCTACCGCATCGGACCTGACGCTTTTTGCCAAGGCATTGTGGAGCGGTACACTGATCAGCAAGGAATCGCTGGCCGAAATGACTAAAATAGAAATGGGATATGGCCGGGGGTTGTTCGCTTTCCCATTTGGGGAACGTAAATTTTTAGGCCATAATGGCGACATTGAGGGCTTTGCTACCGTGCTGGGCTATTATCCAAAAGAAGACCTGGCGATATCCCTCACGCTAAATGGCGTGAATACTGAGATAGATGATATGATGATAGGCATATTCAGCTGCTATTATAAGCTGCCGTACCGTTTCCCCAATTTCGCCACCACTGCGGTTGATGACACTATCCTGAAAAGTTATGAAGGCCTTTATACCACCCCTTCCCTGCCCTACAAGGTAAAGATAGTTGCCCGTGAAGGCAGGCTCGTTGCCATTGCCATGGAGCCTGGACAGGGAATGTTCGAGCTCAACCCGCTCAGTGAAACAGAATTCAATTATGATCCGGCGAACCTAAGCATGATCTTTAGCCCAAAAGGTTTTACGCTGAAACAGGGTGGGCAGGTAACGGAGTTTACAAAAGCCTCCCCTTAGCGGGCGTTACCCTATATAAACTACGCAAGAGTTTATGGTCACATAAAAGCCTCCGGATGGAGGCTTTTATTATAATTTACGGGTAGATTCCCTTTGTCTCAATTCGGTTTTAATGACCCGGGTCTCGTATTGTGGCTCTTCGCCTTCTTTGGCCTCAAGCCTTTTGATCAGCATATCGGCGGCGGCCTCCCCAATTTCAGGACCGTGCTGGCTGATGGTAGATAGGCTTGGCGTTAGCCTCCTTGACCATACACCGTCGGCAAAACCTATCATGTTCAGTTCTTCCGGAATTTTTATCCCTTTTTTGATGGCGGCTTTCATTGCCATTACAGATGCATGCTCGTCTAATGCAAAGATGCCATCGAACGGTTTATCGAACAATGTTTTTAATTTTTCGTCAAAATCTTCCGGGGTGTCTGTACGGATAATAAGATCGTGATCAATGGTATAGCTGTTGTTTTTCAATGCCTCCTCATATCCTTCTGCCCTTAGCTTGCCTACGCTAAGGTTATCAATGCTTGACAGCAGGGCGATATTTTTACATTGTAGTTTGATCAGGTGGTTCACCCCGTTCACTGATGAATCGAAATCATCCACTATCACCTTATCACAATTTACCTCATCGGATATCCTGTCGAACATCACGATCGGCAGGTCGTCAGAAATAGCTTCCTTAAAGTGCTTAAATTCCTGCTCCTTTTGTGTTTCTTCCGAAATGGAGAGAATGAACCCGTCAATAGTACCATTAGAAAGCATATCCATGGTGTGGATCTCTTTCTTTAGCGACTCATTAGAAATACAGGTGATCACATTATACCCCCTTTCGTTGGCTGTGCTTTCTATACCGCTAAAGACCTTTGCAAAAAAAGGGTTCAGTATGTTGGGAATGATCACGCCTATAGTTTTGGACCGTTTGCTTTTCAGGTTGACCGCTATATTATTGGGCTTGTAGTTTTTAAGTTTAGCAAACTCCTGCACCCTGATCTTTGTCGGTTCGCTTATCTCGGGGCTGTTGCTTAATGCTTTGGAAACGGTAGATACCGATACGTTTAGTTCTTTCGCTATCTGCTTCAGGGTCGCTTTTTGTTTCATGGCCGATCGGGGTTGTTTTAAATGTAAAGAAACGAAAAAAAATGAATTCTATATCCCATAAATGTTCGTAAATCACTTTTGACAAAATAAGATCCTTATAACTCCGAAGTCAATTTTTGAGGAAAGCCCTTACGGAATTAAAATTAATCCTGCCGGACAGATGTTAATATTTTTGTAAAGTTTACCAGATCCGCACGCTTTGACACCATTGCAGAAAAAAATCAAAATTTTACGTAAACTCCGTTGCGCACTTAACCAGCCACTTATTATTCCGTTAATAAAATTCATAAATTATTCTTAAATTATTGATATTACTGCTTTTCATATAAAACCCTTAACATTTACTTAGCGTAGATAAAAGAGAACTTTGGGAAACCACACCCACCACTTATTAACCTATAAATTCTCAATTATGAAAAAAGTAGAAGTAAAGGAAGTCGGCATCGGAACGCTGTCGAACAGGCGGAACTTCCTTAAACTGAGCGGTCTTACCATTGCAGGAACAGGCCTTTTGTTAGCAGGCTGCAGTAGCGATGACAATGGCGGCGGCACACCGGATTCTGAACAGCTTCCCGGCGTAAGAAACGGAAAATTTGACCTTGGCGGAGGCGATGCCGGCATACTAACTTATGCGTATGCACTGGAGCAGCTTGAAGCCGATTTTTATACCCGTGTGGTAAATGGCAACCAATTTGGTGCCATCTTCAACTCCGAAGAGCAGGCCGTTTTGGTTGACCTGTACCGCCATGAAGTGATCCACAGGGAGTTCTTTAAGGCTGCACTTACCGGTGCATTGCAGGATCCCGCACGCGTACTTCCTTCTTTGGAATTTGCCTATGAATCGGTAAACTTCAACAACAGGGCAAGTGTATTGGGTACTGCCAAAGCGCTGGAAGATACAGGCGTAAAAGCTTACAATGGCGCAGGAAAGTACATTGATAACGCTGAATACCTGCTGATAGCCGGAAAGATCGTTTCGGTTGAGGCAAGGCACGCGGCAGCCATCAGGGACCTTATCGATCCGGGATCGGCCTCCTTTGCAGGAAACGACATTGTAGATGCCAACGGGCTCGATAAAGCCGAAAGGCCATCGGTGATCATCCCGCAGGTAGCAGCACTCGATTTCATCCAGACACCGTTTACCGCAAACTATCTTCCTTAATCCTTAAACTTCGAGATCATGAATATTTTAAAATTTATAGAGTCGTTCACTAACGAAGGCGTGATAAAAAGCCTTGGTGAAAAACACTCCCGCAGGGAAAGCTTTACGCAATTTGGCAACATGGGTAAAATGGCGGCATTTGCAGCTGCACCGTTAGGCATAGCAGCATTGCTTACCCCTAACAAGACCAGGGCTGCATCGGCTTCATCAGCGGCATTTTTTGCGGCTGCTGCCGAAACACCTACACAGGCATTGCAACTGGCACTGACACTGGAATACCTGGAAGACGAATTTTACCAGATAGCGCTTGATACCAATGGACTTATACCACAGGCCGACCGTGACATCATAGCACAAATAAGCCAGCATGAGGCAGCACACGTTGACTTCCTAAGGCAGGCATTGGGCAATGACGCGCCGGAAAAACCAACATTTGACTTTACAGGCGGACAAGGCAACCCTGGCGGGCCATTTAACCCATTCCAGGATTACCAAGTATTCCTTGTTATGTCTCAAGCCTTTGAAGATACAGGGGTACGTGCCTACAAAGGACAGGCCGGTAACCTGATGTCAAAACCTGATCTTTTACAAGCCGCATTGCAGATCCATTCGGTGGAAGCCAGGCACGCATCGCAAATACGCAGGCTGCGCGGTTTGAAGGGTTGGATCCCAGGAAACGACGAAGGCGGGCACCCTGATGCAGTAAATGCAGTATATGCGGGCGAGAATGTTACCAACCAGGCAGGCTTTAATACGGCTACTGTACCAAACATCCCGGCAATCGCAGGATCGGAATCTTTTGATGAGCCACTGACAGGCGCACAGGCAACGAGCATTGCCAGCCTGTTCATTGTGTCATAACAATAAAAATTAAGTTGTTTAGCTGCCCACAGGGAATTTCCTGTGGGCAGTTTTATTATCATACAAAAATAAAAACCCGAAAACTTAATGTTTCCGGGCTTTTTTAAGCATCAGCTTCATCATCGATCGATCAATTAGGGGGTCTTACTTTGCTACAGGAGCATTATTTATTGCTATCGAGCCTTGGGCTGCCGGAGCGGTTTCTTCCACTTTAGGGAGGAACACGCTGGTAAGGAACGCGTCCATATAAGCCAGGTCGGTTTTCGTTTTTTCAGAAGTTCGAATCTTATTGTTATCCATGTAATATTTACCAAGAGATGCCGGTATGACACGCATTTGCAACGGGCCGTATTTTTCAAGAAGGGTGTAGTGGGTCACTACGACTTTATAACCTCCATCTACTTTAGTCACGGTAAAGTCAAAGTCTGCATCCGACTCAAGGCGTGCACTGTTGATGTCAAGCGTGTTCTTTATGCCGTCAGCTTTTCCGGACATTGCAGCAATATCCGCAACATCAAGCTTCATTTTATCCCTGCTCTCAATCGCTGCCTTTATGATCGCGCCGTCCTCAGTGTAAAAATGTTCCCACACCATTTTGCCTTTTTCGGCCCTGAAACCGTGTTGTGCCAAAGCGGGGATCGCGGTTAATAAAAAGAAGACTATTACTTTCATAATTCGGTTTGCTGATCGTTATTTTCTGACGCAAATATCTATCAGTAAACTTTATGGGAAAATAAAATCCTATCGTTTGTTCTTATTCAGGTATAAGGTTCCTTTATTGAAATAGAAAATATATAACGATGATCATTAAAAACTACTTTCCAAAATGTACCTCCAATAACTCAAACACCTTATCAAAATGTTTTGTAGGCTCAGCATGCCCTCCTCTGTAAATGATATGCTCATATGCATAACTAAAATTATTCACACGTAGGCGCGTCATCATTTTATTGCCCATCATAACCGCCGGGATAATCTCATCGGCATCGCCCGACAGCAGCAATATGGGAGCTTTGATATTCTCAACCTTTATAAGGCAACGATGCTCTGCAGCAGTATCTTTCAGCATGGCTTCAAAAGTACCCCGCAGGTCACGCTTCATGAGGAAAGGAACAGCCTCATCATTTACCGGGATGAACGGAAGCTCCTTCCCTTGATACGTCCAGCAGGATGAGTTGAATTCCTGTGTATGCCCCGGAAAAACCGCATGGCTCGCCGACATCCCTATAACACAGGAAATATCGCTGTAATAACTGCCCAGCAGTAGGGCAAGGTCGGCACCACGCGAACCACCCAACACCGCAATTTTACGACCATCGATCTTAGAATGCTTTGCCGCTACTTTAATGGCATTATGCACATCGTCAATGGCGATCTTATCTAGGATGGCCGGCGTACCCTCGCAGCCAAAATAGCCAACTGCCAGGAAGGCATAACCTTTGGTAATGAATTCATCACGGGTTAGCTTCCAATGATCGCTTGCCCAGGCATTGCCCCCTTCTGAGCCTCCAAGTCCTACGACCAAAGGCTGGTTACTGCCTTCGCCGATATAGAGGATGGCTTCGATGTTTTTTGCCGGGACCTTTTCCTGAGAGGAGGCCAAGAAAGGGATCAGGGAAAAGAAAGCAAGTAAAAGTGCGTTTAAACGGTTCATCATCATTGTTTTTTAACAAAGGTGATGCATTCGGTCGGGCCTGGATCTGATGCAGGTCAAAAAATCACTTAGCAGAGCGAAGGCGGCTCAGGGTCTCCTGTGTAATCCCCAAATATGATGCGACCATACCTAACGGAATACGGTGGTGGATGTCATGGTAGACTTCAAGGAAATGATCATGCTTTTCTTTGGCCGTAGTAAACCGCAGCGATGTAATACGCTCGATGAGATGGCCGAACACCGTACCCATGGAAAGCCGGGAATAGCGCTCCATTTCGGGGAATTTATTGAATAGCGCCAGAAGATCGTCGACATACAAGCTACAGGCTTCGGTCTTTTCGATGGCGTCGATATAATAAATGTCGGGGCGGCGGGTCATGAAGCTTTTTGGTGAATTGCACCATTCCTCCTCTGCCGAAAAATATTCGGATATTTCTTTGCCGTCTTTCAGGAAATATGTGCGTAACATACCCGAAACGATAAAATAGCTGTAGGTGCATGTTTTGGAGGCATCCAGCACAAGCTCGCCCTTTTTGAAATATACCGGTTTTAGCTTAGCAGTCAATTCCTGCCTTAACGCATCGCTCAGCGGGATGTACTTTTCGAAATGGGCGACTATTTTTACTGCGGGGTCGATGCTCATTTAATTTTATGTGAACTGCGCTTACTTCTGGACAATTAGTTCCAAAACTGAACTGGCCGGGTAAATGGTTCCGTATCGGTAAAAATAAGATTTATTCCGTATATAATTTTCTTATTTTTGATCTTAACCCGATCAACTAAAACCATATAATGAACATCCTAAAGATCAAAGATCACATTTTCCCTATCGATACGGCAAGATCATACATAAAAGAGTACAACCAGGATGATCTTGGAGAGACTTACACATTATGGGATATTTGGGTACAAAGCGAAGAAGCGCCATTTGCCGGCGATGGGTTCCACAGCGGTAATATCCGTTGCGAACAAATGATCGCCAAAGAAGGCAACCTGCGATCGGTCAGTGGTGCTGCCATCCATATTAAAGATGCTTATGATCACGTGACCAAAGAGCACCTTTTTACCTTTTACATGCTTTCACACAATGGCGTTAAAGATAATGACATCACCTTCGGAAAAATTGAGCGTGATAAAGTGGCCGTGTATTGGAAAGGCGTGATTGAAGAACTTGGTTTTGATAGTGATTATAATACCGATGTGCCGTTTGAGCTTTCCTGCGAACTGCAGATCAAAGAGATGGTGGCTACCGACGATTACCATACGCCTTCATCAGTAGTAAAAAGATATGTTGGGAGTATTGATGATGACCCTGATAACAACCGGAACATCCTTGAAGCTATTACGGACATAACCGGCCATCATCGGCTGAATGATGAAGCTTATGACGCGGTCATAAAACTTTTATGCAACGGGTCCTTCCTGGAAACTCTTGAGGACGATACCGACCCACTTGAAGATCTTATCTCCAACTTCACGCATTTTACCGACGACCTTACCTCGCCCGTACCGATAAGCGTCATAGAAAAAGCCATAAAAAAATGGCGCCATATGGAGCTGCTGCAAGACTTTGTAGGAGAAGATGAATAACACGGACAGGCACAATTGCACGGCTAAATAATTTTTCCTTATTTTTGGGCAGATGAAGAAAGCTATTGCCTTTTTTTTATTGGCCTTTTTAAGCTCCTGCCAGTACTTTGACAAGCAGGTGCCGGATGAGGATGCCCTGCTGCAAAAACGCCTAAAAGAGATCAACTGGAAGGAAGTGAGCAGCTACCCCTCTATGGCCGAATGCGACGCGATCACGGACAAGCAGTTGAAAAAGGAATGTTTTTTTGAGCAGATGGCACGCCTGGTACAACAAAAGCTTGGCATTGATACTATTACAATGCTTTATCCCGAACTGGATACCATACAGGTAAAAGTTACCGTATTCTCTGATGCCACACTTAAATTTGAACCCGAAATGCCTCAGGACAGCGTTTCGTATGACCGTACTGCCATAGACAGCATCCTTAAAGCCCGCCTGGTCGATTTCCCCAAGATCGAACCTGCCCAAAAAGAAGGTGTACCGGTCACTACCCAATTCATATTACCGGTGATCCTGAATGTAGAGTAGCTGTCTTAAGTCCGGAAGTTCAAAGTCAAAAGTCCAGAGTCTCGGTACACGTCTGAATGAAGCTACTCCTTATACTCCTGAGAGGTTTGGAGGGAGGCTTTGAACCGGAAAACAAAATAACTCCCGATAGAAACCGGCAGCACGATATTCAGCAGCCACTGTAACGTCGCGGCAAAAACCACTATCCATTCATTAACGCCTAATATTCCAAAGAAATAAACCGCAACACTGCCCCTTACGGCAAAATCCAGCAATTGGAACGTTGGCAATGATGAGCCGAGGAAATACACGCCAGCAATGGCGCTTATCATTACAAAATAAGGAAGATCTACACCAAACAGGAGGAACAAAAAATAATGTTGGTGGATGAGGCACAGGTAACGGCTTATGGCTAACGCCATATTTTTACGGTGGATAGCTTTGGGCATTTCGCCGACTTTGGCGAACAGCCGTTGCAGCGAGTAGCCTTTAATAGTGATATTGCGGGAGGCGAATACCAATACACAGACCGTAACTATCCCCCCCAATATAAGCAGCAAAGTACCGGTCGTTATGACATGATACATCCCGTTGAAAATAACTAACCCTGCTATGCCGGCCAGTACCGCGATGATGAGCTGTATGCCGTTGCACACCAGGTTCAGGAAAATGATGTCGCCTGCCTGCTCCTTTTTGTAATACAATGCTTTGGCAGCATACTCACCTATCCCGTTGGGCGTAAAGAGAGCGGCAGTCATAGCTGCGAGTACTTGTGCGGCCGCTTTGCCTAATGAGAGCGGCTGCAGCCACGACACGAGGTTTTGCCATTTGAATATTTCCAAAAAGCGATTGAGGAATGTGAGCAGCAGGATGAGGAAAACCAACAGGTTCGCCCCTTTGCGGGAAATGGCATCGGTAATGCGCGACCAGTCGAGTTGGCCCTCGTCCGAAATACGGCTGTAGATGAAATAAAACGCCCCGCCCACGATCAAAAGTTTGGCCGTAAGTACGAGGAATTCCTTAGCTTTGTGCGATAGTGCGGGCATCTCCGCAAAAGTAAGCATTTAAATTTGGCAACCGAACGCATAATATTAGGCATCGATCCGGGCACGACCATCATGGGTTTCGGGCTCATTAAGGTCGTGAACAAAAAAATGGAATTCCTTCAGCTCAACGAATTGCAGCTTAGCAAATACGATGACCATTACGTAAAGCTGCGCCTCATTTTTGAGCGCACCATAGAACTCATAGACACCCACCTGCCCGACGAGATCGCTATTGAGGCGCCCTTTTTCGGGAAGAACGTGCAGTCGATGCTCAAGCTGGGACGTGCGCAGGGCGTTGCCATGGCGGCGGGACTTTCGCGCCAGATCCCCATTACCGAATACGAGCCAAAGAAAATAAAGATGGCCATAACCGGCAACGGCGCGGCCAGTAAGGAACAGGTTGCCAAAATGCTCCAGCAGCTTTTGGAGCTGAAAGAGCTTCCCAAAAACCTCGACAGTACCGATGGGCTTGCTGCCGCTGTGTGCCACTTCTTTAATTCGGGCAAGATCACTGCAGGCAAAAGCTATTCGGGTTGGGATGCTTTTGTAAAGCAAAATGAGGAGAGGATAAAGAAATAAGAATATCGTAGCTTTGCAGCATGGCTGGCATATATATCCACATCCCTTTTTGCAGGCAGGCATGCCACTACTGCGATTTCCATTTTTCGACTTCGATGAAAAAGCGGGACGAATTGGTTGCGGCCCTGGCCAAAGAGATCGTGATGCGCAAAGGGGAATTTGCCAACGAAACGGTTGAAACCATTTATTTTGGCGGAGGGACACCCTCGGTGCTTTCCAATGAAGAGATCGATCTGCTTATCGATACAGTTTATGAAAACTATGCCGTATCTGAAAGTCCGGAAATTACCCTTGAAGCCAATCCGGACGATTTATCAGCAGAACGTATCGTACAAATTTCAAAAAGCAAAGTCAACCGCCTGAGCATTGGTGTACAGTCTTTTTTTGAGAAAGACCTCAAGCTGATGAACCGGGCCCATAATGCTAAGCAGGCCGAAACCTGCATTGCCGAAGCCGTAAAACATTTCGACAACATTTCGATCGACCTGATCTACGGAACTCCCGGAATGGGCAACGGACGGTGGCTGGAGAATGTGGATAAGGCATTATCCTTCGGCATACCGCACATTTCGAGTTATGCGCTGACGGTAGAATCTAAAACAGCACTGCACTCGATGGTGCAAAAAGGCATCGTACCACAACCCAGTGATGAAGCCGCCCAGGAGCAATTCTTACTGTTGGTGGACAAGCTGGAAACAAATGGTTTTGTGCATTACGAACTGTCCAACTTTGGTAAGGAAGGCTACTTCTCAAAGAACAACACTGCATATTGGCTTGGTAAAAAATATATCGGCATAGGCCCTTCGGCGCACAGCTACAATGGCACGCACCGCAGCTGGAACATTGCCAACAACTCCCTTTACCTGAAAGGCATCGGCGAAGGCAACCTCCCGTCGGAAACGGAAAAACTCACGCCTGCTGACCGCTACAACGAATATATTATGACAGGATTACGTACCATATGGGGCGTGTCGTTAGACCGTGTGGAAAACGAACTGGGAGCAATATACAGCAGGCACTTGGAAAAAGAGTCTGCTAAATTCATAACACAGGGACTGCTTGCCAACGACAAGGGCATCCTGAAAACCACAAAGAGCGGAAAGTTTTTGGCCGATGGCATTGCAAGTGACCTGTTTTTCCTAAATTTGGATTGAAACTTAAAGACGTAATTCCGTATATCATTCCGACGAAGGAGGAATCTCAATTGAGATTTCTCGACTCCACTGCGTTTCTCTCGAAATGACACACGTGAGCGTAAGTACTATGAAAGCAACCCTATCCCACAACGGCTCAACATACAAAGTTGACCTCGCACAACCCTTAGACATTTCCATTCCGCTCACCAACAGTGACAGCAATCCCATTGCGTGGTACCTGGACAAACCCATTATCGAGCCTGTAAAAATGGGCGACTGGACCGGCAAAGTGAGCGAAGGCGCGTCGACGAACTTCAACAATATTTTCTTTAACCCGCATGGACATGGCACGCACACCGAATGCCTGGGGCATATTACCAAAGACTTCTACAGCATCAACCAGGCGCTGAAGCAATTTTTCTTTTTGGCGAAAGTTATCTCGGTACCGCCGGAAGCGCAGGGAGAAGATTTTGTACTTACAAAAACACAGTTTGAAAAAGCCCTTGATGGAAAGCAACCTGAGGCCATAATCATTCGTACCCTGCCAAATGACGCTGAAAAAAAATCAAAGAACTACAGTAATACCAATCCGCCGTACCTTGAGGAAGCGGCGGCATTGTTCCTCCGCGAATGCGGGATAAAGCATCTGCTTATCGACATGCCCAGCGTGGACAGGGAAAATGATGAAGGCAGGCTGGTATCGCACAAGGCATTCTGGAATGTAACCGACGTTAATCACCTCAACACCGATGCCCGCCACGATGCCACGATAACGGAGATGATCTATGTACCGGATACGGTTGCCGACGGCAGCTACCTACTCAATCTACAGATCGCATCGTTTGAGAATGATGCCAGCCCAAGCAAGCCGGTTTTGTATAAGATAACCAATACTTAAATTAACCTCATAAATTTTGTGGTAAATTCTAACCACATAGATACATAGCCTTTAGGTACCGGGTATAGAGCATTACTGAGTAGCACAGAGCCTGAAGCTTCGCTTCACTATATCTGACTGTATTATTCAGGATAATAATCACAGAGATCCTATGTTACTATGTGGTTAAAAATATTAAATAAATGACCATACAAGACTTTTACGACTTCTGCCTTTCCAAAAAAGGCGTTACAGAGCACTTCCCTTTTGATGAAGATACGTTAGTGTTCAAAGTAGGTGGCAAGATGTTCGCCCTCTCCTCCCTTTCGCAATGGGAAAAGAACGAGCCATCCGTCAACCTGAAATGCGATCCCGAAAGGGCGTTGGAGTTACGTGCGGAATACGATGCCATAAATCCCGGCTACCACATGAGCAAGGTGCACTGGAATACAATAGACGTAAACGGCGACGTACCCCAAAAGCTGCTGCTGGAACTTATAAGCCACTCGTACGGCCTGGTTTTTAACAGCCTGACTAAAAAGGCGCAGGCGGAAATATTGCAAAAAGATAATTAGTTTTTTCCGGCTGACTTTGTAACTTTGAGACTTCAATATTTTATTCATGAAAGAACATATTAAAAACTTCCTTAACGAAGAGCAGGACCCTAAAGCAGTAGAGAAGATCACTTCCAAGATAAGCGACATACTTATGCGCAATGAGGAGATAGGCTACATTGGCGTGCAGAAAAAGCCCGCCATTAATGTTTTCCCTGACAGCATTGTCCTTACCAACAAAAGGATCATCATCTGCAAACCGAAGAACCTGGGACTTTCCATGGATTTTACCGATCATCCGTGGACAGCAGTTACCGGAAGTTTTGTAAAAGAAAATATACTTGGCTCTGAATTCTCATTTAACACCAACACCGACCTTACCGTTTCGATAGACTATATCCCAAAGATACAGGCCCGCAAGATCAATACATTTGCCAAGGAGCAACTGGAGCTTTTGAAGGAAAGCAACATGCCGCCATCCAATCCTCAACCCGTTGCGCAAACTGAGCCGGAACCTGCCATTATCGCTGAGCCTGTAAATGCTGTTGAAGAAATTGAGGAAGTGGAGACTGAAGAGGTAAATGACTATGCAGAGATCATCATACCCGGATCGCGGCCATCGATACCGGTTTATAATGAAATGCCGGCCCCGGTAGAAGAAGAAAGACCGGCACCAAAGCATGAAGGCCTCGCAGCACTAAGCAAGGAAGAGCTTTTCGACAAGCTGCAGAACTATAAGAAACTGCTTGATAACGGGCTTATACTCCAGGGTGAATATGATGCCTTTAAAAAAGAGATACTGAGCCACCTTTAATTTTCGGCTTTGGAATAAAATAGAAGAACCCCGCCAATGGCGGGGTTCTTTGTATCATCAGATCATTATTTAATATTTGATGAACTGGATCGTTTTTGAATTTTCGCCCGAAGCTACTTTCACAAAATACACTCCGTTCGCATATTGTGCAACATTGATCGATCGAGATGCTGATGTGAACCTGCCGGCATCCATTACCTGGCCAAGGCTGTTATATACAGTATAACCGTCAGGAAGGGCCATCGCTCCGGGAAGTGCGATATTAAGTACGCTGTTGGCCGGATTAGGGTACAGCTTTATGTTATTAAGGGCTTTGGCCACATCACCCGTACCCATACTGGTGTCGATCCTGAAAGGATGCATTACCTGCTGACCAAACTCTCCACCCTCGGCAATAATGGTACCGTTAGCGGTCTCGAGCCTGTAATAGCCCTCACCATTAGCACAGCAAAGCCCGTCGCCACCTATATCCAATATTCCAAGCATATAGCATTGGCCATTAACTACAGGTATCGTATATGTACTTAGCTCATTATCATTAAGCCAGTCAATTTGACCCGTATTCATATTAATATTCCCTTGTATCGGATCCTCATTTTCATCCATTAGCAGCCATACGATATCATCACCCCAATCGTCTGTCAGGATCGTTAAGGTAACTGACATAGTATTGTAAGCGGTAACAATGGTGAACGCCTGCGTCTTGGTATCATTTGCCGGAGCCTGATCAACACCTCCGTTAAGTGTTACAATGGCTACGTTGAAAGTATGGTCACCATCGGGCACAGCGATCTCCGGGAGCGCGATAGTCGCCTGCTGGCCTGCCGCAAGTGAGCCCGACCAGTTGTAGATCACCGGTGTTCCCTCGTCAATGCGGTAACTTATGGCTGCGGTCGTAATGGTCACATTTCCGCTGTTGGTAAACGACAATGATGGCGTGATCGTCGTAGCACATTCAGGATTCACGCCCTGAATGTTCAAAGACCCGTCAAGGTCGAATACTTCTCCCGGTACACATCCGTTAGATGTAGTTAGCGAGGCCCTCCTTGGCGAGTTGGCCAATACGGCCATCATCCTGTCCTTTTGGCCAAGCGTGAATATATTCTGGCAGGTATCGTCAGTATAGTCCATATAGTTTTGGATCATATCCTCACCATCGTTATCCGGGCATGAATCCCAACCTGCGCCCGGGCATCCCTGGTTGGCATCGGCAGCAACAGGGGTATCGGCACAAAAATCATTACCTATACATTCCTGCTCATCACCCCAAATATGCCTTAATCCAAAAAAGTGGCCGATCTCATGAGTTGCCGTCCTGCCCCTGTCCCTTCCTTCCATATAAAAGCCTCCGGGATATAGGACCGATGAACCAAAACAATTGGCAGCGATCACTACTCCATCGGTATTGGCAGCCTCAGAAATACTTCCGCCTTCAAGGCCTTCAAGACCGGAATCCTGCGGGAATTGGGCGTATCCTGCCAATTGGAAAAATCCTCCGATGAATATTTCATCCACTACCCAAATATTCAGGTACTTTGTAGGGTCCCATTGTGTCTGGGTCTTCATCACCTCAACGTCTTCCATTTCCCAGCCACCTTCCGAACCCAGATCGTAACGGATGATACCCGAAGTGTTAAGGCCTGCCGGGTCGCGTTGCGCAAGGCAAAACTGTATCTCGGCATCTGCTCCTACAGGGTTGGTGTTGTGTCCGGGAGTATTAAGCATTTTCCTGAAATCCTGGTTGAGCACCGTGATTTGCGAAAGTACCTGCCCTTCGGCAATGTTCTCACTGCTCCCTACAGCATCGCCATTATGTATCACGTGTACGACTACAGGGATCGTCACAATTGCGTTAGTACTGAATGTTGTGCTGTTGGTAAAAAGATCGTTCCAAATGCGGCTTGCTGCAGCATGCTGTGCTTTCGGAGCCATCCATTGCTCAAATTGTGCCGTTGTAGCCCTGTGCGGCTGCTTACGCTTCAGGAGCGCTTCATATTCGGCAGTGCCGCATTTTGCGAATTCTACAGGCCTGCCAAATCTTTTAGCAGGTTGCTGTTGTGCATTTGCTTCAGGCGAGAATAAAGTAAACACTGCCGCCAATGCTGAAAAAGTAAAAATGTGTTTCATTGATCGATGATTTATAGTTCGTCGAAAATAACTAAAAATATGTTAAAGAGAAACAGTTAGCAAATAAAAGATCCCGCATTAGCGGGATCAGATCATATGGAGGCAAGGTCCTGATGAAGTATATTATGCTCGATCGCACCCCAAAGCGCTATCCTTTTATCGAGAGCCATCATCGAAATTTCTTCCACTTCCTTCCACTTGCGGGCATCATTGCCGCAAAGCTCGCTTATCATCTGCATTGCCATCGGGCCATGCTCATCGGCATCCAGCTCTATGTGTCTTTCAAAGTAGTAAATAAGCTTATCCAGGTTGATCTCCGGAAAATTTTGTTTAAAGTTCTTTAATATCTCTGTAAACATCGACGGGATAAGGTCTTCACGCCCAAAAGTGAACGCGGCGGCTATCTCGTGCGGTTTCCCTTCGTCGATCACCCTGAAGGTAAAATCAAGGAAGGCTTTAATATCTTCGTGCAGGCTGCTTTTCCTGATGGAAACAAAGATATTCTGCGTCTCGACGACATCTTCCAGAAAAGCTTCCACCGTAGCAGTATCGGCACCACAGGCCTTCATAGCATCAAGGTACATTTCGTAATGGCTTTGGCGATGTCCTTCGGCATTCAGGTCGGTTTCCTCAGCAAGCACGATCTCATTGATAAGGTAGCGTATTTCGGGATTGCCAACGGGCAGCCACGGCGTGGTGGTACAGGTAAGTTTAGATTGCAGCGCTTTAAGCAGTGACATAAAATCCCAAACCGCATATACGTGCCCTTCAAGAAAATGCCTTAGGTCGTCAATAGTCCTAACTTTATTGTACAGCGAGTGCTGTAGCAGCAGTTGCCTTTGGGGCAGGGTACTGCTGTTGATAATAGAAATGTTCATAGCAATAGTTTTTACAAATTTACGAAGCGCGGCCCATATCGCAACGCCGCCGCCCTATTAAACCTACGCAAAAATAATGCCTGCGTATTTCAAAACAACGGAAATTCCCTTAAATTATTGGATCAAGAACACTTGGCTTATGAAAAATAAATACAACGAAAATGTTATTGTCAATAAATTATTGTGCATTAGGAACATTCATAAAATTAAAAAAGGGACCAAACTGAATTGCATCCCTTTTTTTATGAATAATAAAACCTTTTTATTTGAATGCTGCGAAACCTGTCACATCCATACCGGTAATAAGCAGGTGGATGTCGTGCGTACCTTCGTAAGTAACCACACTCTCAAGGTTCATCATGTGACGCATGATCGAGTACTCTCCTGTAATACCCATACCGCCGAGCATCTGGCGTGCGTCGCGGGCTATGGTAAGCGCCATGTCCACATTGTTGCGCTTTGCCATTGATATTTGTGCCGATGTTGCCTTGCCTTCGTTACGAAGAACACCCAGCCTCCACGTTAGCAATTGTGCCTTGGTGATCTCGGTGATCATTTCGGCAAGCTTTTTCTGCTGCAGCTGCGTAGCCCCGATAGGCTTATCGAACTGGATACGTTCCTTTGAGTAGCGTAGCGCAGTATCATAGCAGTCCATAGCAGCGCCAATGGCTCCCCAGGCAATGCCGTAGCGCGCAGAGTCAAGGCAGCCCAACGGACCGCCAAGGCCTGATTTGTTAGGAAGCAGGTTTTCCTTAGGTACTTTTACGTTATCAAATATAAGCTCGCCGGTAGCCGAAGCCCTAAGCGACCATTTATTATGCGTTTCAGGAGTAGTGAAGCCTTCCATGCCACGCTCTACGATAAGCCCGTGGATACGGCCGCTCTCATCTTTGGCCCATACCACCGCGATATCAGCGAACGGAGCGTTGGATATCCACATTTTGGCACCATTCAGCAGGTAATGGTCGCCCATATCCTTGAAGTTAGTGATCATGCCGCCCGGGTTCGAGCCATGATCAGGCTCGGTTAGGCCAAAACAGCCCATGAATTCACCCGAAGCAAGCTTAGGAAGGTATTTCATACGCTGCTCCTCGTTGCCGTATTTCCAGATCGGGTACATTACCAGTGATGACTGTACCGACGCTGTAGAACGCACGCCGCTGTCGCCCCGTTCGATCTCCTGCATGATAAGCCCGTAAGAGATCTGATCGAGGCCTGCTCCGCCGTACTCTTCAGGGATGTATGGGCCAAAAGCGCCTATGTCGGCAAGGCCTTTAATGATCTGTGTCGGGAATTCCGCCTTTTGGGCATAGTCCTCTATTATTGGGGAAACTTCACGCTTAACCCACTCACGGGCAGCGTCGCGCACCATTTTATGTTCGTCTGTCAGCAATTCGTCCAACAGGTAGTAATCCGGTGCCTGGAAAAGATCAGGTTTCATGATAATTTGTTTTGTTGCAGGCAAAAGTAGCGAAGTATTCTAACAAATCAATAAAATTATGTTGCGATTTTTAGTGATAATTAAATGATTCACTATTCCTTTCAAATATAATCCCTAATAAGACAGGTTTTTAAAACATAAATGTTCGGAAGGGTTTTAAATAATTTATATTTCGCTCCTCCGTAGCTCTAAACCACTCATGTTCAACATTTCTATAAACATACCTCCCCGCTGGGGCTGCCACTGATGAGTCCCGGAGGAACGGTATGTTTATAACATGAATGTCAACCAACCCCTCTTTAACTCCGGAGGAGCGGTATATAAACATTACAAGCTTAATGTATAAATCAGCAAGTACAATTTAATCCATTCAGATGGCTTTTTATTTTTCCGAACATTGTTTTTAAAACCTGCCAAAGTCTATAGTAAACAGATTACTCTTAGACACACCAATAAATTAAAAAAGAAGCCTCCGCAACCGCGGAGGCTTCACCCTCAAACCAACTAAACAAAAGGGTTTAGTTCCATCCGCCGCCCAGTGAGCGGTAGATGGCAACCATCGCTTCCATCTGTTGTAATTTTGTCTCTATAAGGTCGAACTTCGATTCCAGTGCGTCGCGCTGTGTCATCAGCACCTCCATATAGTCTGCCCTCGCCGATTTGAACAGGTCGTTGGATATGTTCACCGACTGGTTCAGTGCCTCTACTTCCTGCGCCTTTAGCCCATAGCTCTTTTCGAGGTTACCAACGCGCGAAAGCTGGTTGGCTACCTCTATATAGGAGTTCAGTATGGCTTTCTCGTAGTTGTACACCGCCTGCACCTGCTTGTTGTTCGCGCTGTAGTATTCTGCCTTTATCGCGTTCCTGTTGATGAGTGGCGCCATAAGGTCGCCCGCAAGGTTGTACATCAGCGATTGCGGCTTGAAAATGTACGACGGGTTAAACGCCTGGTACCCTATCCCTGCCGAAATGCCTATCGACGGATAGAACCTCGCCCTCGCTACTTTCACATCCAGCTTGGCTGCCATGAGGTCAAGCTCTGCCTGGCGGATGTCCGGCCTGTTGGCAAGGAGCTGCGACGGCAATCCTGTTCGTACTGCTGCAGGAACAAGGTCGGTGAAAGCTCCCGTGCTACGTTCCACATGCTGCGGGAAACGGCCCACCAGGAAGTTTATCCTGTTCTCTGTTTCCACTATCTTCTGTTGTATGTCGTATTGCAGGCTTTGCGTGTTGAGTACCTGTGCGCGGAACCTTTGTACGGCCAGTTCTGTTACCCTTGCCGATTCCTTTTGCAGCTTCACGATCTCCAAAGCATTGTTTTGGATACCGATGTTCTGCTGTACAATAGCCAATTGGTTATCCAGGGCCAGTAGTTCATAATAGGAGCTTGCTATTTCCCCAATAAGGTTGGTCACCATGAAATTCCTTCCTTCGATAGAAGCCAGGTAACGGTTTACCGCAGCCTTTTTAGAGTTGCGCAACTTCTTCCAGATGTCCAACTCCCAGTTGGCCTGTAAACCGAGCCTGTAATCCTGCAACGGCTCGGGCATTTCCTTGCCGGGCCTGATATCTGTAGTGGCTTCCATCGCACCTATATTAGTGTAGCGTGCAACTTTGTCCACCCCGGCACCGGCGCCAAGGCCTACGAACGGAAGGTACTCCCCTTTTTTAGCACGGATCTCATTCTTGGAGATCTCGATCTCCTGCATCGTGATGTTCAGCTCCTGGTTGTTCTTCAGGGCACCATCTATGAGGGATGCAAGGTTCGGGTCAGTAAAATATTCCTTCCACTTCATCTTCGCAATGTTGGTGCTGTCCTGCGAGTTGTTCGCATAACCAGCAGGTACGTTCTTATTCTCCTCGCGCTGCGCCAAGCCCGGCGTTTTGCACGATGTTACGCTCATTGCCACCAACGCGGCAAAAAAGCCTGTATATATTATCTTCTTAACCATCATTACTTTGTGTCTTTGGGTTGATCGGGTTCTTCTTTGTGTGAGAAATCATCTATCTGGTGCACCAGTGATTCGGATAGCGAACTGTCCTCTTCGTACTTGATGAGCTTCCTGCCATCGGCCAGTGAGCCAAAGATGTAGTACAAGCCCGGCACGATGATCACCCCGAACACGGTCCCGAAAAGCATACCACCGAGCGCTGCGCCACCAATGGTCTTGTTACCTATGGCTCCCGCGCCATGCGCAATGATAAGCGGGATAAGCCCCGCAATGAACGCGAACGATGTCATCAAGATCGGGCGGAAACGCACCTTGGCACCCTCAATGGCGGCTTCGAATATCGTGAAGCCCTCATGCCGCTTCTGGACGGCAAATTCGACAATAAGCACCGCGTTCTTACCGAGGAGGCCGACGAGCATGATAAGGCCGATCTGGGCGTAGATATTGTTTTCCAATCCCATGATCTGCAGTATCAGGAAGGTACCGAATACGCCGACCGGAAGCGAGAATACCACCGCCAGCGGAATGATGAAGCTTTCATATTGCGCCGCAAGTACAAAGTATACGAATGCCAGAACGATCAGGAAAATGTATACCGACTCATTACCCCGGTTGGCTTCATCATACGAAAGGCCCTCCCATGCAATATCGTAGCCCTTCGGCAGTTTTTCGGCAACCTCTTTTACGGCAGCAATGGCATCAGCAGTAGTATAGCCTTTTGCCGGAAGCCCTTGTATAGCGGCTGAATTATACATATTATAGCGCGTGATCTCGTTCGGGCCCTGGCCTTTTACGAGTTTCATGAAAGCCGAATATGGCACCATTTCACCCTTGTCGTTCTTCACGAACATATTAAGGATGTCTGACGGCAATCTCCTGAACTTAGGATCTGACTGCACATACACTTTAAAGAAGCGGTTGAACTTAATAAAGCCCTGCTCGTAGGTACTACCCACCATAATGTTAAGGTTCTCCATTGCATCACCTATAGATACGCCTTTCTGCATGGCAAGGTCATTATCTATTTCAAGCTCATACTGCGGATAGTTCGCCGCGAAGAAGGTGAAGAGGCCGGTAAGTTCCTTGCGTTTGCCCAACTCGTCCATGAACTTTTTATTGATCTTATCAAAGTCGGCATAGTCCGTAGTAGTGTTCTTATCCAAAAGACGCATTGAGAAACCGCCCGACGAACCGAAGCCCGGGATGGCCGGTGGTTCGAAGAACTCGATCTTAGCACCAAGACCGCGTGTTTTTTCTTCCAGCTCTTCCATTACCTCAACAACAGTATGCTCCCTGTCCGACCATGGCTTGAGGTTGATAAGGCAGGTACCGGCGTTCGATCCCCGGCCTTCTGTCATGATCTCATAACCCGCAAGCGACGATACCGATTCTACGCCATCTGTCTTCTCACATATCTTCTGTAGCCTTTGCGACACCATGTTGGTCGTTTCCAGCGTAGATCCCGGAGGCGTCTGGATGATCGCATATATAGTACCCTGGTCTTCACTTGGTATGAACCCTGACGGAAGTATCTTACTCATATAGAACGTACCGGCACAGAAAACCAGCAATACTCCGAAGGTTACCACTTTCCTGTTCACAATAAGCCTCAGCAAGCTGACGTATTTGCCGGTCATCTTATCAAAGCCCTGGTTGAATTTGTCCAAACCTTTGGTAAGGATATTTTTCTTGCGTTCGTGGCCGTGATGGTTCTTAAGCAATATGGCACACAATACAGGCGTAAGAGTTAGTGCAACAATAGCCGAAATTACGATCGAGCTAGCCATGGTGATCGAGAACTGGCGGTAGAACGTACCCACAGGACCCGACATGAACGAGATAGGCAGGAATACCGAAACCATTACCGCGGTTATCGCAATGATCGCGCCGCTGATCTCGCCCAATACTTTTTTCACGGCCTGGTACGGCGTGATGTGCGGATCTTCCTCAAACTTGGCGTGCACCGCCTCGACGACGACTATCGCGTCATCCACCACGATACCAATGGCAAGTACCAATGCGAACAGCGTAACAAGGTTTATTGACAACCCGAACATCTGCATCGCGAAGAACGCCCCGATCAATGATACCGGAACCGCCAATATCGGGATAAGTGTTGATCGCCAGTCACCCAGGAAGATGAACACCACGATGGCCACGAGGATGAACGCATCCCTGAGCGTGTGGATCACCTGTTCTATAGAGGCATCAAGGAACTGCGATACGTCATAACTGATCTTATAATCCATCCCCGGCGGGAAGGTTTCCTTCATTTCCTCAAGCCTTGCTTTAACTGCCGCGATCACATCGGTCGCGTTACTGCCGTAATTCTGCTTCAATACAATGGATGCCGACGGGTGGCCATCGAGGTTCGAATAGATATCGAAGAACTCACTGCCCAACTCGGCCTTACCGATGTCTTTCAGGCGTATGGCCTCACCACTTGAGTTGGCGCGGATGATCACATTCTCATATTCTTTAGGCTCACTGAAACGGCCTTTATAAGTCAGTACATATTCAAGCGATTGCGCCTGTATGCCCGAACTCTGCCCGATACGGCCCGGACGGCCAACGATACTCTGCTCGCCAAGGGCTTTCATTACCTCATCAACAGATATGTTGTAGGCCCTCATCCTGTCAGGGTTCAGCCAGATACGCATCGCGTAGGTACGGCTACCCAATATCTGCGTACGCCCTACACCTTTTATACGGTTGATCTCGGGGATCATGTTCACGTTGGCATAATTGTACAGGAACTTCTCGTCCATGCTTTTGTCTTTGGCATAAAGGTTCACGTACATAAGCATGCTCGGCTGGATGGGCGTGATAACCACCCCTTCCTTCTGCACGAGTTCAGGGAGGAGCGGCATTACCTGATCTACCCTTGTCTTTACCCGTATAACGGCCTGGTTAGGGTCGGTGCCCGGTTCAAAAATAACCCTTAGCGTGGCCTCACCGGCACTTGTGGCATCGGTGGCAACATAGCGTGCGTCCTGCACACCGTTGATGGCATTCTCTAAGGTAATAAGTGTCGATTTTACCAGTACATCCGCACTCGCACCCGGATAAGCGATAAATATATTTACTGTAGTAGGCGCAATTTCGGGGAATTGCGAGGTAGGCAGGCTGAAGATGGACAGCGTACCCATGAATACGATCATAATAGATATAACGATCGCAAATACAGGCCTGTGTATAAACTTGCTAAACATTGTGTTTCGGATTTAAAGTGTTGATTATTCTGCGTACAGCTCTAAATGCGACAGCACATGCTTAGGGTCTTCCAGCTTGTATTTGATCTTTTCGTTCTCTTTAACGAGACGGAGGCCTTCCAAGAGGATCTTGTCACCTGTCGACAAGCCTTTGCTTATGATGAATATATGCGGCAGTTCGCCGGCAAGGGTTATCTCGCGCGACTTGATCTCGTTATTCTTATCGATCACATACACATATTTCTTCTCAAGTACTTCAAAAGTAGCTTTCTGAGGGATAAGCATTGCGGCTTTGTATGGCTGGGTCATAACAATATTGCCGGTCTCGCCGTGCCTTAGCAGGCTTTTCGGGTTCGGGAAAGTAGCCCTGAAAGCAATGTTACCTGTCTCATTATTGAAATCGGCTTCGATAGTCTCTACAACACCCGGATGATCGAACATCTTGTTGTTCGCCATCATCAGGTTCACATTCACTTTCTTGCCGGTATTAAGCTTCGACTGGATGTCCAGGTACTCTGCTTCGGGCACATTGTAATACACCCACATCTTGCTATTGTCCGAAAGTTCGGTTAGCAGGTCGCCCTCGTCCACAAGGCTTCCCAGCCTTACATGGAAGCGGTCGATGATACCATCGAAAGGCGCACGTATCTGAGTGAATTGCAAGTGGGCATTAGTTAAGGAAAGTTCGGCCTTAGCCTTGTCCAGTTTGGCTTTTGCCATAGCAAGCTCGTTCGGCGCCACCACATTGCTCTCGGCAAGGCGTTTGGTGTTCTTGTATTCTATCTCTGCAAAATTGGCTTCGGCTTTTGCACGTGCATTTTCAGCTTCATACAGCTTTGGCATGATCTGGAACAGCAACTGGCCTTTCTTTACATACTGGCCTTCGTCTACATATATTTTCTCAAGGTAGCCGCGTTCCTGTGCCCTAAGCTCAATGTGCTGTATCGACTTTACCTGGGCTACATATTCTTTATTTATTATGGTATCCATTACTACAGGCTGTGTAGCAAGGAATTCGGTCTGTTCTTCTTTGTGCTCTTTCTCTGAGTGGCATGATGCAAGCGCCAATAGCCCGCATGCACTGAAAAGCATGATGATCTTCTTCATATTTGAAATAATACGATTTTGTTTAGATTTGATTTAAGGGATGTGCATGGGCATGCACGGGATCCATCCGGAGGAAAATCTCAACTACGAATGAATGGAAACGGGAATGCGCGGCGGGTCGCCACGGTTCAGATCAAATCCTGATCACCCTGTACAGCAGGTATTGCCTGGAAGAAAGGGAATGGAAAGGTTGTGTGCAAATAGCAGGCCTGACAGGACTTTCTGTAAAGACCCCCGGCGCATTTGCGTAGTAAGCGCTTAGGCGATGATCGTTAAGCGCTACGTGTTTTTTCACAAAGTGGAGCTTATCGATAGAAAGTTCCTCTTCTTCATTTTCATTTTGGGACAGCTCGATGGTTTCCTGCTGCTTTTCAAAATGGACTTTAGCATAGTTGATGAGCGCCGCATGGCTATGCAGTGAAGCCGCCACAACACCCTCCTGGCTTGCTGGAGTTTTAGCTGCTGCAACTGAAACATCCTCGTGCGCGTACAACTGACCATATCCCCCTACGAGGATAATGGAAAGCCATAAGTAAAATCGCAACAGGTTGTTTTTCATACGGACAAAATTAGGAAGGATTTAGGAATAAACAACTCTTTAACACCAAAAATCAGTCCAAAAAAATGCGAAAACGTTAGAGTTCAGTATTTTATTTCTTCTTTTTTGAATTTTATTCAAAGGAAAACGTAAATAATAGGTACCTATTCAGAACTTGCATATTTTAATGTACCAAAAAGTATTACATCTTGAGGTAAAAGTCCTGCGTCAGAGTGATGTACTCCGTGGTGTAAATGTGGCGCGCGGTCTCAATGATCAGCTCGTCAGGGGCTATATCAGCAACGTCAGTCCTTGAGAAGGCCATCAGGCTGCGTTTAATTTCCGACCGGGGAGTTCCCTTTACACGGGTAATTTTTATGGGATACAATTCATTCTCTTTGGCAATGTCCAAAAAGCGCGCTTCTTCCTTATAAGGTATGATGACGGCAAAGACCCCTATATCTGACAATAACATAGAGGCGGCTTCAGCCAGGTCTTCGAATGGCAGTGAGGCTTCAAAACGTGCCTTATTACGTTGTTCGTCGCCCGAAGTATAGTCTTCGGTGTAAAATGGCGGGTTAGCAACAATGAGGTCGTACTCATCTTCCGGCTCGTCCATGAACTCGTCCAGGCCCGCATGGTAACAGAACAGCCTGTCGCCCCACGGAGAATCCTCAAAGTTGTCGACACACTGCTCATAAGCCTCATCGTCAATTTCGATCGCATCTACCTGTTCGGCATGGCTGCGCTGGGCCAGCATCAATGCGATAAGCCCTGTGCCTGCCCCAATATCCAAAATTGAAAAGGGATCGTGTTCCAACGGCGCCCATGACCCTAACAATACGCCATCGGTGCCCACTTTCATGGCGCACTTATCCTGCTTTATGTTGAATTGTTTGAAGGAGAACATTCTTTAAGGATCGTAGGATTGTTAGACAGGAAATAATGGATGAGATATGATAGACTATTAAGACACGACGGTTTGCCATATTGATTGGCAACCTGAAACTTTAAACCTGAAACAAATTAACTATTGAGGTAAAGGTCAACCAACCCTTCCGGGGTATTGAGGACGATGGTTTTGTTTTCGCGGTCTACCTTAATAATAAACTGATCGATCATAGGTACCAATATCTCGATGTCGCCCTTCTTTATTTCGAAAAGCGCTTGTGCGGAGGTATCGTTCACGCCAACGATCTTGCCTATATTGCCAAGTCTTTCATCCTCAGCATCAAAGCCTATAATTTCGTGAAAGTAGAATTTATTACCCTCCAATTGCGGCAGCATAGTGATCGGAAGGTAGATCGCGCAGCCCATGATCCTGTCAGCTTCCTCTTCGCTGGTCATATCCTCAAAGCGGATACGCAGGAATTCATTTTTATGGATGCGGGACTCTAAAATAAAAAATGGAACCAGATGATTGTTGAGCTCAACAAACACTGATTCCATATTTTCGAAAAACCCGGGATCATCGGTATCCAGCCATGCCAGTACCTCTCCCTTATAGCTAAACTTTTTGGCGATCTTGCCTAAATAGAAACAATCCTCTTTACGCATTACACCAAAAAAATTAAGCCTGTGTTTCTTCTGTGTTCTCTTCCGCAGAAGCTTCAGCAGCAGTTTCCTCGCCTTCAGCAGCAGCCTCTTCCTGAGAAGCAGCGGCAATGATATCGGCTTCAGCCTGTTTTGCAGCAGCAATACGGTCTTCGTTCACTTTTTTCTCAGCCTCGAGAGCTTTTGCTTTAGCATCAGCCTTAGCAGTAGAAAGGCCAGACACTTTAGCGTCTACTTTTCCTGCTTTCTCATCCTGCCATTTAGCAAGTTTCTCATCAGCCTGCTCTTGTGTAAGCGCGCCTTTGCGTACGCCTCCTTCAAGGTGGTGCTTCAATAGTGCTCCTTTATAAGAAAGGATAGCCCTTGCAGTATCCGTAGGCTGTGCACCGTTCCACAGCCACTCTACAGTGCTGTCCAGGTTAAGCTCGATGGTCGCAGGGTTTGTGTTTGGATTGTAAGTCCCTAGTTTTTCAAGGAATTTACCGTCCCTTTTAGAGCGGCTGTCCGCTGCTACTACCCAGTAAAAAGGTTTTCCTTTTTTACCGTGTCTTTGTAGTCTGATCTTTACAGGCATAATCTTTAGATTAATTTTGAGGTTCCCGACCTCTGTTAATTGAGGGTGCAAAGATATAAAACTTTAGTATTCAATTACCATAGCCCTGATCTTTTTTGAAGATTTGTTGGTTGTCATTTTAAAAATATTAAATTTTATTGTGATTTATTCTATTTTGATTAGGATATATTCTATAAAAAACTATTTTTGTCGTTGTAAAATTTGAGTTACCCCTTCTAACTATTTAATAATGAAAAAGATTTTATCACTCATAGTGCTGTTGGTCGCTTTTACCTCATGTGAAGAGGATGTGAAATTCAACAATCCTGCCGTACAGGCACTTAAAGATAATGACTTATGGAAAGCCACGGATTTTACAGCCGTTAAAGGAGCAGATAACTCTCTTACCATAACTGCTGACAACGGATTTGAAACGATCATGCTAAAAACCCAAAATATCAATCCGGGGGTTTACCAATTGGGCGCTGACAATAGCAGCAAGGCTTCGTACACATTATCTGTAGATGGGGTAGAAATGTTTTACAGCACCGGCGCCGGCATTGGGGACGGCGAAATAACCATAAGCGCAGACCCTACCGAGACGAACATAACAGCAGGATACATTACAGGATTCTTCCATTTTAACGCAGAGGATGAAGACGGCGACGTTGTCAACTTCCAGGAAGGCGTATTCTTCAGGGTGCCGATAACAGCAACTCCGTAACACGATCTTTACCCAATATATTTTAATTCAATATATTAAATTTTTATTAAATTAAGATATCGTCGCTTTTTATAACCAAATAACATTATATTTGTAGAGATACAAACCACTAATAGAAAATAAATTAATTAATTTTTGTATGAACATATTCGTTGGAAGCCTTCCATTCAGTTTAGAGGAGGCAGATTTAAGAGAGTCTTTTGAGGCTTATGGTGCTGTAGATTCAGTAAAGATCATTACTGATAAATTTACAGGCAGGAGTAAAGGTTTTGGTTTCGTAGAGATGCCAAACGAAGAAGAAGGCCAAAAAGCTATCGACGAGCTGAATGGTGCAACCGTATCGGGAAGGGCTATTGTTGTTAACAAGTCTGAGCCAAGACCGGAAGGTGAGAGAAGGAGCTTTAACAATAACCGTCCAAGCGGTGGTGGTGGTTTCAATAGGGACAACAACCGTAGTGGTGGCGGCGGATTTAACCGTGGCGGTGGAGACCGTGGTGGTTACAACCGTGGCGGCGGCTACTAGTAAGCATAAAGCATTCATAAGAAACCATCCTTCGGGGTGGTTTTTTTTATTTAAACTCACTCTCTAAAGGAAATGCTGACGAAACGCAACCCCTTTACCTGATCGATCGCTGTTCCATTTCTTAAATGATGCTTGTTGATAAATCTATTTTACCGTTACCCGCAAATAACGTATTTTTGGGACATCTGCCCGTAATGGGTTTCTCCAACTAAAATTCCTGCCGGTTATGTACCTGATATTTGACACTGAAACCACCGGATTACCTAAGCGCTGGGACGCGCCAATTACCGATACTGATAACTGGCCACGTTGCATACAGATAGCATGGCAGCTTCATGATGGCATGGGACGCCTTATCGAACACCAGGATTATATCATTAAGCCTGTGGGCTTCAACATACCTTATGATGCCGAACGAATCCATGGTATTTCGACCGACCTTGCCCTTGAGCAGGGACACGACCTGAAGGAAATACTTGAAAAATTCAATATCGCATTATCCAGGTCAAAGTTCATCGTGGGACAGAACGTAGGCTTCGACGTGAATATCATGGGCTGCGAATTCCATCGCTTTGGCGTGGAGAACAGCATGGCCGGAATGAAAGTTCTCGACACCTGTACCGAGACAACTGCGGACATGCTAAAACTGCCGGGGGGCCGCGGCGGCAGGTTCAAGCTGCCTACCCTTACCGAGCTGCATGAATACCTTTTCGGCGAACCTTTTGCGGAGGCGCACAATGCCACCGCCGACGTTGAGGCCACTACGCGCTGCTTTCTCGAATTGCTGAAACGCGAAACCTTCAGGCAGGAGGAACTGGATGTACACCCTACCTACTTTCACGAATTCCGCGAGACCAATCCCCAACCGATACAGCTTATAGGACTAAAGCATATCAACCTGAAAAAAGCTTCGGAAGAGGTAAGGCTGAGGCTTGAAAAATTAAAGGCTGCCGACACGACACAAGCCGCCACACCTGAACAACACCACAACATTGCAGATGTCGATTTCGTACACCTGCACAACCACACGCAATTTTCAGTACTCCAAAGCACCATTTCGGTACCTGAACTGGTAAAGGCTGCCGCCAAATACAAGATGCCCGCCGTTGCCATGACCGATCACGGCAACATGATGGGAGCATTCCACTTTGTGAGCAATGTGCTCAACCACAATAAGGCTGCCGAAGCAAAGAACAAGGCAGCTATTGAAAATGGAGAAGAGGCTACCGAAGTGATCATGAAGCCGATAGTAGGCTGCGAGTTCTTTGTTTGTGAAGATCATAAGGACAAGACGCGAAAAGACAACGGTTACCAGATCGTGCTATTGGCCAAGAACAAAAAGGGCTACCACAACCTCGCCAAGATGTCTTCCATTGCGTATACTGCCGGTTTTTATTACGTACCCAGGATCGACAAAAGGATCATTGAACAATATAAGGACGACATCATCGTTCTTTCCGGTAACCTGTATGGCGAGATCCCGAACAAGGTACTTAATATCGGTGAGAACCAGGCCGAAGAAGCGCTGCTTTGGTGGAAAAACCTTTTTGGCGACGACCTTTATATAGAGCTCATGCGGCACGGCCAGGAAGATGAGAACCGCGTGAACCACTCGCTCATTTCATTGGCACGCAAACACGACGTGAAGCTGGTAGCGACCAACAATACCTATTATGTAAATAAGGAAGACTCGCATGCACACGACATCCTACTTTGTGTGAAGGACGGCGAAAAGCTGGCAACACCTGTAGGCCGTGGGCGGGGTTTCCGTTACGGTCTGCCAAATAAGGAATACTATTTCAAGCCGGGCGAGGAAATGAAGAATCTCTTTAAAGACCTGCCGGAAGCGATAATGAGCATACAGGAGATCGTAGACAAAATAGAGATCTACTCCCTGTACCGCGACGTACTCCTTCCGAAATTTGACATTCCTGAAGAGTTTGTCGTGGCTGAAGATGATGTCGACGGAGGTAAGCGCGGAGAGAACAAATTCCTGGCCTACCTTACCTATAAAGGTGCGGAAAAACGCTATGGCGTAATTACCGATGCGATCAGGGAACGCCTTGACTTCGAATTAAAGACCATTGAGAACACGGGATATCCGGGCTACTTTCTCATCGTTCAGGATTTCATTGCCAAAGCACGGGAACTTGACGTTTCAGTAGGCCCGGGCCGTGGGTCGGCAGCGGGATCGGCGGTAGCCTATTGCCTGGGCATTACCAACATCGACCCAATCGCATACGACCTGCTTTTTGAGCGCTTCTTAAATCCCGACCGTGTATCGATGCCCGATATTGACATCGACTTCGACGACGAAGGCCGCGGGCGTGTAATGGATTATGTGATAAAAAAATACGGTTCCAGCCAGGTAGCACAGATCATTACCTATGGTACGATGGCGGCTAAGTCGTCCATACGCGATACCGCAAGGGTGCTCGACCTGCCACTGTTTGAAGCTGACAAGATAGCCAAGCTCATACCCAATATGAAGCTGGCAAAAATATTTACGCTTGATGGCAATGCCCTCCGTGGCGCTCTACGAGGGGATGAATATGAAAAAGTACAGGAACTTATCGCCATGGCCGATGCGGGCGATCTGACCTCCGAAACCATACAGCAGGCTAAAGTGCTTGAGGGTTCGCTCCGCAATACGGGTATACACGCGTGCGGGGTGATCATTACACCTTCGGACATCACCAACTTTGTCCCGGTCTCGGTGGCAAAGGATTCCGACCTGTATGTTACGCAGTTTGACAACTCGGTGGTGGAAAGTGCCGGATTGCTGAAGATGGATTTCCTCGGACTGAAAACGCTTACCCTTATAAAAGATACCGTAAAGCTGGTAAAATACCGCTTTAACATAGACCTCGACCCGGACACTTTCCCTATTGACGATGTGGAAACATACGAACTTTTCCAGCGCGGGGAAACGGTGGGGATATTCCAGTACGAATCGCCCGGTATGCAAAAATACATGAAGGACCTGAAGCCTACAGTGTTTGGCGACCTTATCGCCATGAACGCGCTGTACCGTCCGGGACCTTTAGAATATATACCGAGCTTCGTTCGAAGGAAAAATGGCGAGGAAGAAATAAAATATGATCTTGATGCCTGCGAGGAATACCTGAAAGAAACGTATGGCATTACGGTATACCAGGAGCAGGTGATGTTGTTGTCGCAAAAACTGGCCGGCTTTACCAAGGGCGAGGCCGACGTATTGCGTAAGGCGATGGGTAAAAAGCAAAAGGACGTACTCGATAAGATGAAGCCCAAATTCGTAGCACAGGCTGCCGAAAAGGGCCATAACCCTGCCACGCTGGAAAAGATATGGAAGGACTGGGAGGCTTTTGCAAGTTATGCCTTTAACAAGTCGCACTCTACGTGCTATGCGTGGATCGCCTACCAGACGGCTTACCTGAAAGCCCACTACCCTGCTGAATACATGGCGGCAGTACTGTCGAACAACATGAACGACATCAAGCAGGTATCCTTCTTCATGGAAGAATGTAAGCGCATGGGCTTGCAGGTACTGGGGCCGGACGTGAACGAATCCTACTATAAATTCACCGTGAACGACCAGGGCGCGGTACGCTTCGGTATGGGTGCCATAAAAGGAGTAGGGTCGGGTGCGGTGGAGACCATCGTGGAAAACCGCAAGAACGGCAGGTACAAATCGATATTTGACATGGCCAAGCGCATCGACCTGCGTTCGGCAAACAAAAAAGCCTTTGAAAACCTTGCGCTTGCGGGGGGGTTTGACGGGTTTGACACCACACATAGGGCACAATACTTCCATACCGATGTAAGCGAGAACATTTCTTTCCTGGAAAAAGCAATGCGCTATGGCTCGAAATACCAGGAGAATGAAAACTCATCGCAGGTAAGCCTTTTTGGGGAGACCAGTGAGGTACAGATACCCGAACCTGTTGTACCGCCATGTGAAGAATGGACCACTATGGAAAAGCTTGCCAAGGAACGCGAAGTAGTAGGTATCTACATATCCGGGCATCCGCTGGACGATTATAAGTTCGAGATGAAGTACTTCTGCAACACGAGGCTTGACGCCCTAAAAAGCCTGGAACTGCACGTAGGCAAGAACCTCAGCTTTGGGGGCATTATATCCAACGTGCAGCACAAGGTAGCCAAGAACGGCAAGGGCTGGGCGTCATTTGTACTGGAAGGGTATGACGAAAACCATGAATTCCGTATTTATGGGGAGGAATACCTGAAGTTCAGGCATTTCCTTATCGGGAACAATTTTACCTATATAAGGGTGCTGGTAAAAGAAGGCTGGGTGAACCAGGAAGGAAAAAAGGGCGACCCGAGAGTGCAGTTCGTTGCGATCCAATACCTGCAGGACGTACTGACAACATTTGCTAAAAAGCTGATCATACAATTCAATGTACTTGAATTGCAGGAGCAACTGATTGAAACGCTCAACCAGATATTCCGACAAAATTCCGGTGATAACACCGTAACCTTTGAAGTGATGGAACTGGAAAAAGTCAAGAAAAAGGTAGAGATCGCGGCTGCCGCACCAATGATGGCTGAAGCGGCCGGGGATGAAGGTGACGACGAGTTTAATGCACCGGAAGTCGATACCCTTATCGAAACAGATGTTGAGGAAATACAAGTCGTTACCAAGCTGACCATGCCAAGCCGGAAATTGAAAGTGAAGATATCGAACGAGCTGTTGCAGGAATTGGACAGGCTGGACCTGAACTTCAGGCTGAATTAAATTTCCTGATAAATTTTAGCTATGGCACTATAGCTAAATCTAATATAAGTTTAACACCAATTGGTTTATTAATGCGTAAATTTGTATCAAATAATAACATTCTTAGCATAAATATACTATGGCACAAGCAATAACAGATGCTACTTTTGATGAAGTAGTATTGAGATCAGATAAACCGGTATTAGTGGATTTTTGGGCAGCATGGTGTGGGCCTTGCCGTATGGTAGGTCCGATCATCGATGAGATAAGCAGCGAATATGAAGGAAAGGCCGTTGTTGGCAAAGTCGATGTGGATTCCAACCAGGAGTTTGCCGCTAAATATGGTGTGAGGAACATTCCAACCGTACTTGTTTTCCAGAACGGCGAAGTCGTGGGCAGGCAGGTAGGTGTTGCGCCAAAGCAAACGTACACTAATGCCATTGACGCATTACTATAACAGTATCCATTTTGGATGTTTGAAAGCCCTCACGTAATGTTAGGGCTTTTTATTTTATCAGATTGTTTATTAGAGATACCTATAGTCCTTCTCAAGTGGGATCATAGGTATGTTTCTTTAGGATCAATACTCTTCACGCTGTACCGTATCCGCCTGATGATAAACATCGTCCCACTCCGCCAGCTTCAGGATGATAGGGATAAGCGCCAGGCCTTTTTCGGTGAGGCTGTACTCAACGCGGGGTGGCAATTCTTTAAACTCTTCACGCAGGAGAACGCCATCCGCTTCGAGTTCGCGTAGCGTTGTGGTCAGCACCTTTTTAGAGATGGCACCCACCACAGCACAGATCTGCCCAAAACGTGCCTTCCGCTCCCGCAGTGCATAGATAATTATGGGCTTCCACTTGGTGCCGATAATCGCCATAGAGCGGTGTACGGGGCAATCGCTGTATCGAAAAACATCATTCTTCATAAGGTGGTTACGTTAAGGTTACTTGAATAAACCATCATTAGTTACAAAAGTAAACCATTATACCGTAACTTTGTATCACTAATTCTAAAAAACGTATCAAGATGGACTTAAGCCCTTTGTTCAAACCCTTTCAATATAAAAACCTGACCCTCGCCAACCGCTTTGTAATGGCCCCAATGACGCGTGCCATTACCGCAGACGGAATACCCACCCAACTCAACGCCGACTACTACACGCGTCGTGCAGCAGGCGGTGTGGGATTAATATTAACTGAAGGCACTGTAGTGAACCGCCCGTCATCCAAAAACATGAAGGACATACCTTTTTTTCATGGAGATGCCGCTCTTGACGGTTGGAAAAAAATAGCCGACAGCGTTCACGCGGCAGGTGGGAAGATCGCCCCTCAGCTATGGCATGTAGGCAATACCCCTTCCGGGTGGGAACCACCAGTCCCTTTTGAAAGCCCAGACACCATGACCACTGAAGATATTGAAGCCACTATAAAAGCCTTTGCCGATGCCGCGCTTGACGCAAAGAACCTTGGCTTTGACGCGTTTGAGATACACGGTGCGCACGGCTACCTCATAGACCAGTTCTTTTGGGACGGCACCAACCACCGCACCGATGTATATGGAGGAAAGACATTAAAAGAGCGCAGCCGCTTTGCCGTAGAGGTAGTAAAAGCAATGCGTGCGGCAGTTGGCCCGGACATGGTGATCATATTGCGCCTGTCGCAATGGAAGCAGCAGGATTACACCGTAAAGCTCGCTAAAACACCTCAGGAGCTTGAAGAATGGGTACTGCCGCTTGTAGATGCCGGCGTAGACATTTTTCACGGGTCGCAACGCAGGTACTGGGAAAATGAATTTGAAGGGAGTGACCTCAACTTCGCAGGATGGCTGAAGAAGGTAAGCGGGCAGCCATCAATAACAGTAGGATCTGTTGGGCTTACAGGTGAGTTCATGGAACTGTTCAGTAATGGTGCGGGTGCAGGAATAGCCGACATGAGCGATCTGCTGCGCCGTTATGAGCGCGGTGACTTCGACCTTGTGGCAGTGGGACGCTCGCTGCTGCAGGATCCGGAGTGGGTACAAAAAGTGAAAGACGGGCGTTTTGAAGACCTGAAGGCCTTTGAAGCTGCGAGTACTGCGAAATTATATTAATCCGCCGGGTATAATTATTTTTTTACCACATAGAAACAAACATATCTAACCTCTTTTTTTATTTTATATGTTTCTATGTGGTAATTAATTTCAGATTAAAACTTATAGCTGGCCCAACGATTAAAATAAAATCACCTAAAATTTAGGTAAAAAAAAACAGGATAAAATATTTCATCTTATCCTGTGCAATTTATGGTGAATGCTTAAGTTGTTAAACCATTATTCACATAATATAACTTTTCCAAAAATTATGGATTTAATTGTACTTTAAGTTCGTCTCTATCACTTCCTCTATACAGGGTCAAATATGCTTTAGACAGATCTGAATCTTTAGGTATTATGAAATAAAATACTCTTTCAGCTTTCTCACCTTTTTTTACGACCAGATCATTGCTTGTATCAAGACTTACAACATTAGGATTTGCTTTATAAAATTCAGGCGTAAAAGAAGTAAACTTTTGTATTCCTTCTGATTTATCATCTGTATGAATAGACAAACTTGTATTCATTCCGGAATATGCTCCATTACATTCAAGACTTTCAAGGCCAATGTTTACAGCTAATAATTGTTCTTCTTCATTTGGCGCACCATGTTCGAAATCTGTTTCAGAGAATTTAGCATTTGTAGTATAACTTACAACAGTATATTTTTCTTTTGTATAACTTCCTGTTTGATATTGTTTATCGTAAGTATTCTCACTTTCATCTATAAATGAGGTGCCGGATACAGTTGTTTTTGGTTCCGGCCTTACAATAGCAACAGTGCTTTCTTTAGTTTGTTCCGTTGTTTGTTCCGTTGTTTGTTCATTCTTACAAGATGTCAGGATCGCTGCACTTGCTAAAATTAAAATCCTAAATTGTTTCATGGTTTTAAATATGGTTAATATAATGATTAAAGCGCTAAAATTATAACAATAATCGCTGCTAACAAAAATTTCTCAAAATTAAGGAGGGCTAATTCTAAAAGTTACCTAATTAAATAAAGTATTTCATTTTGACTCTGTGAGTGTAATTAATTAAGTAAAATAATTTTACCAGGTACCGGGCAAAACACTGAGGGTTTGTACAGCTTGTATTCTCTCTCTTAATAGGCTTTATGGTAAAACAAAAAAAGACATTTCCACATAGCCCGTGGTAGCGACATCCCCCGACTGAGGTGGGATAAAGCGGACAACGGGACCATGCCTCCCCAAAGAAGCGTTTCGATGGATGCTTCAAATAATTTTGTCACTATCAGCGTTTCAATATAGAATTGGTGAAATTGGTGTAATTCGTGGCAGGATCTCTCCAAATTCGCTACATTTGGAATTATGAAGATAGAAGGACAATTAGAAAAGATATCGGCTTTTTCACACCTGGAGCTGCTGGCCAACCAGATCGTGGAAGGTTTTATCTCCGGAATGCACAAGAGCCCGTTCCATGGGTTCTCTTCGGAATTTGCCGAGCATAAGGTGTATAATGCCGGGGAAAGCACCAAGCATATCGACTGGAAGCTTTTTGCCCGCACCGACAGGCTGTACACAAAACGTTATGAAGAGGAAACCAATCTGCGATGCCATATTATTGTAGACAACTCCTCATCGATGCATTATCCAAAGCTAAAAGATGGCCAGTTGTTCTATGAGAACAAGATCGGCTTTTCTGTACTGGCATCGGCAGTGCTGATGGAACTGCTGAAGCGACAGAGGGACGCGGTGGGACTTAGTGTATATTCGGACACCTATGAGTTCTACGCGCCTGAGAAAGGCAGCGGCAGGCACCACAGGATGCTCCTGAACAAGCTTGAGGGGATACTCTCGGCGCCCGGACAGGCCAAAGCTACAGACACCATTACATTTTTGCACCAGATAGCACAGAAAATGCACCGTAGATCGATGATCATATTATTCACCGACATGTTCCAGCCGGGTAATGACGAAGCGCTGTTCAATGCATTGCAGCATCTGAAACATAACAAGCATAAGGTAGTATTGTTCCATGCGATCGATAAAAAAACGGAGTTGAGCTTTGACTTTGACAATGCGCCCCGCAAATTTATCGACCTGGAGAGTGGTGAAGAGGTCAACCTTTTTGCCGAAAATGTAAAAGCCGAGTACGAAAAACTGGTTGACGACTATTTCAAGAAGATCGCCGACACCTGCATCCAGTACAGGATCAAGTATGTCCCGGTTTCGGTGGACGAAAAATTTGAAAAAATATTGACTACGTACCTTGTTGAAAAACAAAAGTTTGGATAATTGGGTCAAAAATAATTTGAATTTTCTTTGAAAAACACTTGCAGAAGTAAAAATGAGTTGTATATTTGCACTCGCAATCAAGCGCTGGTTTGGTAGTTCAGTTGGTTAGAATACGTGCCTGTCACGCACGGGGTCGCGGGTTCGAGTCCCGTCCAGACCGCTTAAATTGGGAAAGCCTTTCGTAAAGAAAGGCTTTTTTGCCCAATGAGGTTTTTGTAAAAGCCAGAACGCAGTTGTGTTGTTTATGCCGCGCGAGCGGTAGGTTTAGTAGTTAGACCAATGAAAAGCTTTCCATTAGTTTGGAGGGCTTTTTTGATTTTAGCACTTTTCCAACTCAATATTAACCGCCATAATCCATCGTTTTACCTCATAAATTCGCCTGCACCGTTTTTTCTTGGTAGTTTTACTGTAATGATTACCGCCATGACAAAAAAAACACAGACCAACTTACTACATCTATTAGGTGCGCTGCTGTTCCTTAGCATTCCTATACTCGCGTCACCGGATCGTACTTCAGGACACCTGCTCCACGTCATGCCTTTCCGCCGCCACTTTATAAGCTACATCCTGTTGCTCCTCTTTTTTTACGCCAACTATCTTTATTTTATTCCAAAGCTATATTTTAAGCAGCAGCGACTTTTTTTCTTTTTGGCCATCATTGCCTGTTATATCATAATAGCCAGTCTGCCGGGCATTTTGCTTGGCCATGAGGACATGCCGCGGCATATGCCGATGCAAGCCCATCCACTTCCTGATATGCAAAACCCAGGGATCACATTCCCCGTAATGATGTTCCTTAGAGGAGGCTCGATATTCCAGTTCCTTTTGGTGTTTTTCCTATCATTCCTCATGCGCGTGTACCAACGCCTCAACACCATTCAAAGCGAAAAGCTGAAAACCGAAGTTTCATACCTCAAGGCCCAGATCAATCCGCACTTCCTGTTCAACACCCTGAACAGCCTCTATGCTCTAACCCTGGAGAGATCGGATGCCGCACCCGAGGCTGTTTTGAAGCTGTCGTCAATGATGCGCTATGTGGTGACCGAAAGCAGCCGCGACATTGTGCCCCTTGAAAATGAGATAAGCTACATAAAAAATTACGTCAGCCTGCAGCAATTGCGAATGGACGACAGCACACCGTTCTCTTTCATCATTACCGGCAACACTGCTGGGAAAAGCATCTCTCCGATGCTGCTGATCCCCTTCATAGAAAATGCTTTTAAACATGGCCTGAACCCCGAAGAGGACAGCTTTATTTCAGTAAGTATCGACATTGGGCAAAGCGAACTCGAAATGACCGTTAAGAACAATAAGGTTACAGTATCGATCCCTATCGAGGAGAAAAGCGAACAGGGCATTGATAACACAAGGCAACGACTGGAATATCTTTACCCGCAAAAGCATAAATTGGCTATATTTGATACCGACGGATCGTTTGAGGTAAAACTAACACTTAGCCTGTCATGATAAAAGCCATTGCCATAGACGACGAACCGCTCGCCCTGAAAGTTATCGAGCACTTTAGCAGGCAGACCGGCGCCATAGAGCTGGAAAAGACTTTTACCAATACGGCCGAAGCGCTGCGACACCTGAAAAAGTTCCCTGTCGACCTGCTTTTTTTAGACATACAGATGCCGGGAAAGAACGGCATCGATTTTTACCGTCAGCTGGACACTGATATCATGGTTATCTTCACCACAGCCTATAGCGAGTATGCCGTAGACGGTTTTAACGTTAATGCCGTGGATTACCTGCTAAAGCCTTTCTCCTTTGAACGATTCATAACTGCGACAGAAAAAGCGTCAAAAGAGGTCCGGGCCCGTCAGGCTACCGGTGAGCAAAACCACCTGCTCATCCGCGCCGATTATAAGCTGCACCGTATAGAATTTGATGATATAACACTCATTGAAGGCCTGGACGACTACATTCGCATCCATCTAAAGGAAAAAAGCGCGATAACAACAAGGCTGTCTATGAAAAGTATATTGGAAAAGCTTCCTCAAAATACTTTTTTAAGGGTACACAGGTCGTATATAGTCCCATTGCGAAAAATTAAAACAATTTACAATAAGACCATCCAGGTAGATGATTTCGTTATTCCTATCGGGGAGACGTATAAGGAGGAAATTAGCAAGTTCCTTTAACATTTAACATGAATTTGCCTCGCTTATTGAGGGATTCACCTCAATTATTTGTAACATCCCACTTTCAGCATTAAGTTTACACACTGAATATCGATCAATAAAATTAACGGTTTTTATTTTATAATCACATTGTTCTTTAATACCTTGCGAAACTTTTTTAACATAATTTTTTACCCCCTGAACGATGAAAAAAACTATTTATATTAGGGCTTCACTAATGGCGATGCTTCTTATTTTTGGGTTCGCTGCCAATGCGCAGCAAGGACCAAAAGCCTTTGGAAGGCCATTAAAGCAGGCGCCTAACCCAAAGAACGGGCTAATACGATGCGTGAGCACAGAATATGAAGCATACCTGCAGGAAAACGACCCAGGCAGGCAATCACGCGGACAGTTCGAAGAATGGATGGCTGATAAGATACAAGCTGTGAAAGCGCAAAGAATGGCTTCGCCGGAAGGTACGACAGCAATTATTACCATACCTGTCGTTGTTCACGTTATCCACAACGGCGATGCAGTAGGCAGCGGTGAGAATATTGCCGACGCGCAGGTATTATCTCAAATTACCGTGCTTAACCAGGATTACAGGAGAATGGCAGGAACACCGGGCTTTAACAGTAATGCTGTAGGTGCTGATGTGGAAATTGAATTCTGCCTTGCCAAAATCGACCCGGAAGGCAATGCGACTACAGGGATAGATCGTGTAAACCTGGGAGTTGCAAGCTGGAACAGCGAGAACAGCATTGAGAGCACATTAAAACCAAGTACTATTTGGGACCCTACACAATATTTCAACATTTGGGTTTGTAGTTTTGGCGGCAACATGACCGGTATCTTAGGCTATGCTCAGTTCCCTAATGCGCAGCAGGTACCGGGGGTAGGAAATAATAACGGCGGCGCAGATACTGATGGTGTTGTAATTGGCTATCGTTATTTCGGTTCAAGGAACATTTATCCTCAAGGGAATTATCAATTCCCTTATGACAAAGGCCGTACGACAACACACGAGATAGGCCACGCGCTTGGGCTATTCCATACAGATGGCGATAATGCTACCTGCACGACCAATACTTCGGATTCGGCTAAAGATTATTGTCCCGACACTCCTGTAATTTACGAGCTCAACTACGAGTGTGAGACAATAGATTCATGTCCTGGCAGTCCCGGTAACGATATGATCGAGAATTATATGGACTACACTCCGGATGGCTGTATGAACATCTTTACACAAAACCAAAAGACAAGGATAGTTGCCGTAATGCAATATGGCGCGCGCAGGGCATCGTTAAAAACATCGACCGTATGCCAGGTTACATCTGGAAGGGATGATTTTGAGTTACTGAACGGCTTTAACGTATATCCTAACCCAACACAGGGAGAATTGAGTATAGCTTCAGATAATGGCAACCTGCCGGATAGCTTTACCATTTATAACAGCCTTGGGCAAACTATGGCAAGCGTAAAAGTATCTGGCACGTCAAACCTTAATGTGAATACTTCTGCTTATGCTAATGGGCTTTACTTCATCAAGCTCGACAAAGGCAGCCAATCTAAGACCATCAAGTTCATCAAGAACTAATAATTGATACCTTACTTAACAAGAAAGCGGGACACTTAAAAATGTCCCGCTTTTTATTTGAAGTTGTTTTAAACCTTTCTTTATTCTTCAGGAGCCAACTCAATTTCCAGCCCTTCCAGTTCAGCGGTAATAGGAATCTGGCAGCCAAGGCGGCTGTTGGGCTTTACATTGAATGCTTCGGAGAGCATGGCCTCTTCATCAGGGCCCATTTCAGGCAGTTCCACATCATTCAGGACATAGCACTGGCAGGAGGCACACATAGCCATCCCTCCGCAAATACCAATGGTACCTTCGGGAGCAAGCTCATAAGCACGGCAAACCTCCATTATGTTCATCGCCATATCTGTAGGAGCCTGCACTTCATGCACAATGCCTTCGCGGTCGGTTATCTTAAGAGTTACTTCCATTTTTTTAAAGTTTCAGGTTTAAAGTTTCAGGTTTCAGGTACTTACTCACACCTTTCAGGCAGGAGTGGCAACCTAAAACTTTAAACCTGAAACTTTAAACAAAAATTATTCTATAGCTTTAACAACCTGCTTCTCTGCTTCCTTACGAGTACCGTCAAAGCCATCCACACCGCTTACGGTGGTGTATTTAAGCACGTATTTTTTGCCCGGGTTCAGCTTGTTGTATACGCTTTGGCACATCAGTGTGGCCTCATGGAAGCCGCACAATATCAGCTTCAGTTTACCTGGATATGTATTGATGTCGCCTATCGCGTAAATGCCTTCAATATTGGTCTGGTAATCCAACGTATTGTTCACCTTAATAGCATTCTTTTCTATCTCGAGGCCCCAATTGGCTAACGCACCCAATTTTGGCGTAAGCCCGAACAGCGGGATGAAATAGTCGGTCTCAACTTTTGTATGCGCGCCATCGATCTCAATGTCCAGCGCCTCTATCCTTTCGGCACCGTGTATCCCGGTTACCTCAGCGGGCGTGATCAGTTTTATCTTTCCGGCTTTTTTAAGTTCCTGTACTTTTTCTACAGAGTCGAGTGCTCCCCTGAATTCATTCCGCCTGTGCACAAGCGTAACCTCGGATGCTACATCAGCAAGGAAAATGCTCCAGTCCAGTGCAGAGTCTCCCCCACCCGCGATAACAATGCGCTTATCACGGAAGAGCTCGGGGTCTTTCACAAAATATTCTACGCCTTTATCCTCATAAAAAGCAATGTCTTCGATCAGCGGCTTACGTGGTTCGAAACTGCCCAGCCCTCCGGCAATGGCAATGGCTTTGGCGTGGTGTTCGGTGCCTTTATTAGTAGTGACAATAAAAGTGCCGTCTTCCAGCTTTTGTACGGTTTCGGCCTTCTCATTAAGGGTAAAACCCGGCTGGAATTGCTTTACCTGCTCCATCAGGTTGGTTACCAGGTCACCTGCCAGTACGGACGGAAAACCGGGAATGTCGAAGATCGGTTTTTTAGGGTAAAGCTCGGTAAGCTGCCCGCCCGGTTGCGGCAATCCGTCTATGATGTGGCATTTCAGCTTTAGCAGCCCCGCTTCAAATACGGTAAAAAGCCCTGTCGGGCCCGCACCGATTATAAGTATGTCTGTTGTGATCATTCTGTAATGGTAAAAAAGCTATTCAGGAACAAATGTCCCAAAAACAGCTTTCTTAAAATATGATGGTTATCAGCTTTCGCCGAATAATTTTAAGCTACATTAACTACCGTTTCAATTTGCGGCGCGTACTTTTTGATAGTCGTTTCCACCCCGGCCTTCAGTGTCATCTGGTTAACGCTGCAGCCCACGCAGGCACCCTCAAGGCGCACCTGCACGTGCTTGTCATCCTCTATGCTGATAAGTGAAATGTTACCACCGTCCGACTCAAGGAACGGGCGTATCTCATCAAGGGCCCTTTCTACACTGCTTCTAATCTCTTCTGTTGTCATTTTATTTCTTTTTAACTGCTGAACAGCCAGCCATAGTCGTTATTTTGATCGCTTCGGTCATTGGCAGGTTCTCATTCCTGTTCACGGTCTCCTGGACCACCTCACGCGCCAATTCCTCAAATACGGTTTCAAGGGGTGTCGCGGTCTGCAATGCGGCAGGACGGCCATAGTCGCCGGCCTCACGTATGCTTTGCACTATAGGCACTTCGCCAAGGAATGGCACATCAAGGTCTTCTGCCAGGTTGCGCGCACCTTCCTTACCAAAGATATAGTATTTATTCTCGGGAAGCTCTTCCGGTGTAAAGTAAGCCATATTCTCTATGATGCCCAACACCGGAACATTGATGCTTTCCTGGCGGAACATCGCAACGCCTTTTTTGGCATCGGCCAATGCAACAGCCTGCGGCGTACTTACTACGACTGCGCCAGTTATCGGCAAGGCCTGCATGATGGAAAGGTGGATGTCACCCGTTCCCGGCGGCAGGTCGACAAGCATGAAGTCAAGTTCACCCCAGTCAGCATCAAATATCATTTGATTGAGCGCTTTTCCGGCCATTGGCCCGCGCCATATTACCGCCTGTTCAGGGCTGGTAAAGAAACCAATAGATAATATTTTAACTCCATAATTCTCGATAGGCTTCATTTTCGATCTTCCGTCTACCTGCACGGATATCGGCTTTTCGCGTTCTACATCGAACATGATGGGCATCGACGGGCCATATACGTCGGCATCCAGTACACCAACTTTAAAGCCCATTTTGGCGAGTGCCACGGCAAGATTGGCCGTAATGGTCGATTTGCCTACGCCGCCTTTACCGGACGACACGGCAATGATGTTCGATATTCCCGGTATGCCTTTGCCTTTGATCTCGGGCTTTTCAGGCGTTTCCATTTTCACGTTTACCTTTACTTTCGCATCGGCATACACCTTTTCCTGTATCGTTTTTATAATGTCTGCCTCGGCACGCTTGCGAATGTGCATGGCCGGTGTGTGCATTACCAGCTCTACCACCACTTCGTCACCAAAAGTAAGTACATTCCTAACAGCCCCGCTCTCTACCATATTCTGGCCTTCCCCGGCCAGCGTAATGGTTTCGAGGGCATTGAGTATTTCTTTCCTGTCTAATTTCATGATAATTATAACAGCCTCTTATTAAGACTGGTTTCAAACAACAAAGATAGTGTGAAAAGGTGATATGGGAAAGCAATTTTTATCCGAAGTCCGACCTCCGATCAAAACCCCAACTCCACTACCGGGTCCCAAAAGAGCTTCTCGAATTTTACGACCTTGTTTTCCTTAACTTTCACGCCTTCGCTTTCCAAAAGCTGCTGCATGAGGTTAGTACCGTCAAAATGATGCTTGCCCGAGAGCAGGCCTACGCGGTTAACCACACGGTGCGCAGCGACATCGTCCGGACAGGCGTTCATGGCCCATCCTACCATACGTGCGGAGCGTGCCGCTCCCAGGTATTTTGCAATGGCGCCATAGGATGTGACCCTGCCGTAGGGCACCTGCCTGGCCACTTCGTGAACACGTTCGAAAAAATTGTCGTTTTTAGCAGGCATGACAAATGTTATTGGCTGCGGAGTATTTTTATTAATGTAAGTATCGAAATAAAGCCGGTTACCCCACCAAGGAAATAGTTGATGTTGCGCATGAAAAATTCGGTTTTATGCTCAAATTTTTTGAACGATACTATGTAAAGGTAAAAGACCCCGAACGAACCCGCCACTACGCCTATCACAAAAAGAAAGACAAACAGGTTCGTGAAATAAAAGTACTTGTAGGACGATAAGGAAATACTTATGAATACATAATACGGGATCGGGAAAAAATTAAGCACAGAAAGCAGCGCACCAAGGAAAAAATTGCTGGCGCGGCTTTTCATCTTCACGATCTCCTTGTTCTTTCCTCTTTTTTTCTTTTTGGCAAAAAGCAGGAAATATATGGTAAGGAGCGTAAAAATGATGAGCCCGGTCTCCTCCAGGAAATGAATGATATCAGGACGGCTATACAGGTACTTGGCAAATGAAACGGCAATGTAGGTTTGAAAAAACACTACTGTCGTTGCCCCCAACGCGAAGATCAGGGCACGCTGCCTACCCTCCTTCAGGCTTATTTTGGCTGCCGTCATATTAATGAGCCCCGGAAGGACCACACCAATGGCAGACAGGCCTATGCCCAAAATAAGCGGAAGGACGACATTCATACTATTTTATCCTGAATTTAATATAGGTTATGGCTTTGTTGTGCTCGAGGTACTGCTGCTCATAAAAGGTTTGTATCGCGGTCACGATCTCGGGAGCACCTTCATTAACATACACATTATGGTTGGCATACAGCACCTGGTGGCCTTCGCCGTGCAGCAGGCCTAATGTGTAGCCATGCATGAACTCACTATCGGTCTTTAGGTTAACAATCCCTCCCGGCTCCAGTATCTTTTTATAGCGCTGTAGGAATTCAGTATTCGTAAGCCTGTGTTTGGTACGCTTGTATTTTATCTGGGGGTCGGGAAAGGTGATCCATATTTCGGCCACCTCGCCTTCGGCAAAAAAATGTTCGATAAGCTCTATCTGTGTGCGAAGGAACGCCACATTGTCCAGCCCGCCTTCAACAGCGGTCTTTGCCCCTCTCCAAAAGCGTGCGCCTTTTATATCGATCCCTATGTAGTTGTTAGCAGGATACCTTTCGGCCATGCCAATGGTATATTCCCCTTTACCGCAGCCCAGTTCGAGCACTATAGGCTTATCGTTCTTAAAGAAATCCGTTTTCCATTTTCCCTTCAACTCAAACTTGCCGGCCATAGCCTCATCCCTCGAGGGTTGGAGCACGTTGCCAAAAGTCTCGTTTTCCCTGAATCGCTTTAATTTATTCTTGCTTCCCACGTTATAAAAAATATTTCGGTAAAAATATGGAAATCTGCGGGAATGGGGATTATTTTGAAGAAGCAGTTATCAAAATAGTTTTGAACTCCTTAACGACGGTCGGTCCTGGCCTGAAAGCCCGGAGATCCTGCGAAAGGGTAATATATAAGATCCTGAGATCTCCAGACCCCGCTGTGCTGTGCTCAAAATGACGAATTCCTGAACGTTACTTGGTTTTCTCTAAAGTAAAAGAAAACTCCGAGCCCTGCCCTACCTTGCTCTCCACATAGATCTTTTCGTCGTGGCCTTCCACAACGTGTTTCACTATGGACAGGCCAAGACCGGAGCCACCTTCGGTGCGGGCACCGCTTTTATCTACACGGTAAAAGCGTTCGAACAGGCGCGGGATGTGCTTTTTCTCGATACCTTCGCCATTGTCTTTTACACGTATAATGATCTTGTTATCAATAAGGTCTTCGATCGCAACCTCAGTAGTGCCATTCTCACGACCGTATTTTATAGAGTTCACTACCAGGTTGGTCACTACCTGCTGTATCTTTTCGCGGTCGGCGTACACCATTATCGGTTTGATGTATTTCATGTCGAACATCAGCATGATGCCTTTTTTATCGGCCTTCATTTCAAGCAGGTCGAACACGTTCTGCACCACTTCCACGATGTTAAACCGGGTATAGTTCAGGTTCAGATCGCCGATCTCGAGCTTTGTGATCATATCGAGGTCCTGCACGATATAGATAAGTCGTTCCACACCTTTTTCGGCACGCTGCAGGTATTTTTTACGGAGCACTTTATCATTCATGGCGCCATCCAGCAATGTTAGCAGGTAGCCCTGCACGGTAAACAGAGGTGTTTTTAACTCATGAGAAACATTGCCAAGGAATTCGCGGCGGTATTCTTCACGGATCTTTAGGGCTTCGATCTCAAACTTTTTATCCTGCGCGAACTTTTGCACCTCGCGGGTAAGCGTGGCCATGTCTGTAGTGATCGATTTATTGCGGAACGTGCTCGACTCGAGCAGCGACACATCGTCGTAAATTTTCTTTACCCTGCGGTAAATGAAGTGCTCCACACGGTACTGGAGCACAAAGAATGAAAATATGAAAAGCGATATGGCAAAAATAATGATGAAGTCCCAGTGCAGTTCCATGAAAAAGTGCAGCATGACCGCAAGGAATGCTGCCGAGAACAGCATGATGTACAGCGATGATTTTAACGCGAACTTATATGACTTCTTAAAATTTATTGCCACTAAACCTCGAGCTTATAGCCCACTCCCTTTATTGTTTTAAATAATTCTTCTCCTATCTTTTCACGAAGCTTGCGGATATGCACGTCTATAGTCCTTCCGCCCACAACCACTTCGTTGCCCCACACTTTATCAAGGATCTCTTCCCTCTTGAACACCTTTCCAGGCTTTGATGCCAGCAGGTAGAAAAGCTCGAATTCCTTGCGTGGCAGCACGATCTCCTGATCTTCGATGACTATCTTATATTCTTCGCGGTTTATTTCAATATTGCCAACCCTCAAGACATCTTCTTTCGCTTCGTCATCTTTAAGCCTCCTCAGCAATGCCTTAACCTTGCTAACCAGCAATTTCGGCTTGATGGGCTTGGCTATGTAATCATCTGCCCCGGCATCGAACCCTGCGACCTGCGAATAATCTTCGCTTCGGGCTGTAAGGAATGTAATGATAACATTACTAAGCTCCGGCACCCTCCTTATATTCTCTACCGCTTCCATGCCATCCATCTCGGGCATCATCACGTCAATTATAATAAGATGGGGCAGCTCCTTCTTAGCTTTGGCTACAGCCTCCCTGCCATTTGCGGCAGTTACTACATGATAGCCTTCCTGGGTAAGGTTGTAGCCTACGATCTCCAGGATATCCTGCTCATCATCAACCAACAAGATCTTAATGTCTTTTTTCTTCATTACAGATATATGAATGTTTTGCGGCTGTAAAGGTAAAGATAATACAAAATGTTTAAACGTGTTAACCATTATTTAATGTCTTAACAGTTTAGTAATAAATACTAAATCCAAAGGTAACTTTTAGGTAACATAGCATTTAAAAAGCGGCGGTTACTTTGCGTCAAAATTTTAACAACACGACATGAGACTTAAATTTTTAGTAATCACACTGTTCACCTGCCTGATCGGCTTTGCGCAAAACGCCACTATAAAGGGAACGGTTACCGACAAAGACATGAATGGCGAAACGCTGCCTTTTGCATCTGTAAGCATTAAAGGAACATCGTTTACGGCAACTACCGACGAGAACGGAAATTATACATTGAGCGTACCCGCAGGTACACACACAATTACATTCTCTTTTCTGGGCTATACCGATGCTGCTGAAACAGTAACGGTAGCAACAGGAGAAACAAAGACCGTAAATAAAGAGCTACAATCGGACAGCGTAATGCTTGAAGATGTTGTTATTGAAACCTCTTTTAACCGCGAAAAAGAAACAGCGCTTCTTTTGGAACAAAAAAACGCTGTAGAAATAAAGCAAAGTATCGGCGCGCAGGAAATCGCCCGTAAAGGTATTAGCGATGTTGAAGAAGGGCTTACAAAAATCACCGGAATATCCAAAGTGGAAAACAGGGGGCTTTTTATACGCGGACTGGAAAACAGGTACAATAACCTCCTTATAAACGATTTTGCCGTACCATCTAACAGCCCTTTCAACAAAATTGTGCCTCTGGATTTATTCCCGACTGATGTGGTAGGGTACATGGATATATTCAAAACCTTTAACCCGGACATCTATGGCGACTTTGCAGGAGGTACTGTAAATATACATACCGCTCAAGCAAATGAAAGCCGTACAAAGGTGAGCTTTGGTGCAGGATATACAACCGAAAACAACATGAGCGACTTTCTTATCGCATCTGACGCTCATAACACAAGCAGTTTTTTTGGATTTGGCGGCAAAGACAGGTCACTACCATCGGTATTTGGCAACAGGCCGACCGGCCAAACCCTTACACCCCAACAATCTGCCGACGGGTTCAAATCCAACTGGAATGTTGATGATACAACATCACCGCTCAATACCAGCTTTGGACTAACACATAGCGGAAAATTTACAGTAGGCGAAAACAGCAACTCATTGAGCTATCTTTTCTCTACGAATTACGACAACAAATACACGGTAAGGAAAGGTTCAGACCGAATATTTGTACAGGGCCAGGGAATTTATGACAATAATCTTAAGCGTTCACAATACCGTTTCCAGACAAACAACTCTACTTTATTAGGGCTTCAATACAAGACCGGCAGGGCGAAACTGTACTTCAACACCCTGTACATCAGATCGACCGACAACATGATCCAGGATCAGATAGGCTACACCAGGACTAACGTTCAAAACCCTAATGAGATCATAAGGCTAAACCAGTTTGAACAGTCAGACTATATCAACGCACAGCTCTACGGAAATTACGCCTTGACCGAAGATGAAACACACAGCATCAGGGGTGGCGTTTCATATTCCTTTACAAAATTCAAGCAGCCTGACAGGAAGTTCATAAATGGTACTATTGTAAACGACGACGAAATTGAAACCACCTACGGGGGCAACCACCTGCTGAGGCAATTCCTTACTATAGATGGTGACTTTTTCCTTTCTGCCCTTGCAGAATACAATTATAAATTTGGCGGCGCCGATGACGAACAGGACCCTTATAAATTGTCTGTGGGCTATAACGGGTACAGCAGTGGCCTTGAATCATCGTACAGGTTTATATTCGGAAAACCGAACAATTCACCTCCTTCAGTTATTGTTCCGCTTAATAATATTGATGCTTCGCTGGAGGAGCACTTAGGCCTTGGATATTTTAACTACAAAGAAGAATCGACATCTGATTATAATGTTAAAATAGACCAGAACGTACATGCTGCTTACACCAATATGCTAATGAAGCTTAGCGAAAAATTTGAACTTAACGCAGGTGTAAGGGCAGAAAGCACACTCAGGGAACTTAAATACAGGACCATTGGTGACCCAAATACTGCTCCTTTCAGAAAACAGGAAACGGATAAACTGGACATTCTTCCATCAATTAACGCCAAATACAGCCTTACTGAAAATGCAAACCTGAGGCTTGCAGCGAGTAAAACAATAACAAGGCCAGTATTGATGGAGGCCATCCCAATACAGTATATTAATGCTGACGGAACGACAGAAAGGGGTAATCCGCTGATTGAAAACAGCCAAAACTACAATTTTGACCTGAAATATGAGCTTTACCCGGCAAACAACGAACTATTTGCAGCGACTTTGTTCGCAAAGTTCATTGACAAACCTATTGAAAGGACAATTGAGGCTTCAGCGACCGGAAGCGGCCAGATCATCACCTATTTCAACAACAAAAATGCCACCATTTTGGGTGCTGAATTTGAAATGCTTCTACAGCTTAGCAGGCTTTCTGAAGCGCTTGACAGCTTCTCGTTCGGCTTCAATACATCCCTGATGTACACCAATGCCAAGGTCGATAAGGACCGTACAGGATACCTTGACACTTTTGAAGAAAGAAAACTACAGGGAGCATCAAACTGGATGCTTAATTCAGACCTAAAATACGAATTCAGCTTTACAGAAAACTGGAACAACACCGCCTCGCTTGTATATAATGTGTACGGAAAAAGAATTTATGCTGTAGGAATTGCCGGGCTTGACCACATTTATGAAAACCCTTTCCATAAGCTTGACTTTGTATGGACACAAAACATCAACAAAGCATGGGAAGTCAAATTCTCGGCCGACAATCTGCTAAACCAAACCTACAGCCAGGAATTGGGTCCCGACAGCAGGGTAGATATCCAGGAAAGTTCAAGGATACTAAAAGACTTTAAGAGGGGCGTAGGCCTATCATTGAATGTTGCCTATACTTTCTAAACAGATAAGCTAATTCCCGTAAATAATAAAAAGAACAAGGCGTATGCCTTGTTCTTTTTATTTACACACATAACATTTGATTTACATTTAATTTAATATCAGATAACCCTTAAATAATATTGAGGTAACACCTATTACCATTGCCTAATCTACATTTGCCAAAACAATATAACAAAATTAAAAATGAAAAAATTAGTATTTAGCCTTGCTGTTTTAGGCGCATTTTTTACAGGTTGTTCAAGTGACGACGACAGTGGAACCGTTGAGCCGGTTGAAGGAACTATTACAGGAGAAATCACAACAAACCAAAATTACGCTTACGGAAACTATACACTTACAGGAATCGTTAAGATTGCCAACGGTGTAACTGTAACTTTTGATAAAGGATCTACAATTACTGCAAATCAGGCAGACGGCGTTGATGCACTTGTTGTTCTTAACGGCGGTAAACTTATCATAAACGGAACGGCATCTGAGCCGGTTGTATTTACTGAATCATCTGCAACTCCCGGATCATGGGGAGGAATCATCATGTATGGTGACGCTCCTATTGTTGGTGCAAATGGTGTGACAAGCGCAACTTCTGAAGATGGTCTTGCCCAGCCTTACGGAGGTACTAACGCTAACCACAACGGAGGTTCTCTTAAATATGTAAGGGTTGAGTATGCAGGTAAGAAAATTACTGACGGAACAAGCGAAATGAATGGTTTCTCTTTCTACTCTGTAGGTGCAGGCACAACTCTTGAAAACCTTGTATCGTACAAAGGTGCTGATGACGGTTATGAATTTTACGGCGGTACTGTAAGCGGTAAAAACCTTATATCTTACGGTAACTATGACGATTCATTTGACTGGCAGGATGGCTGGAAAGGCCAGGACAACACTAACTGGTATGCTTATCAGGTAGGCACAGGAAACTTCGGAATGGAAATAGAGGCAAAAAGCGTTAACAATGCATTTTGGCCTAAAGTTACGAATATTACCCTTATGAGGGCTCCAGGCACACAAACTGAAGGTGGTTCATCTGCTGCTGAGTATGATGCTATCCAATTCAAAAAGCACGGTAACGGAGACTTCTCTAACATTGTTATATCAGGCTACACAACTACAGGCGCTACAGCTGTAAGGATACAGGATGCTGACACTAACACCGGCCAGGTAATAGGCGGTAAAATCAAGCTTACCAATGTTAAGATAAACGATGGCACTTCACAATTTGCTGCTGCCGGTTCGTCATTCACTGTAACATTCGATCCTGCAAATTACACTACAAGCAGCAATGCAACAGGCGCTTCACTAACAGGTGGTGCATGGGCTACTGTAAACGGAGCAAACCTTCTGCAATAATCGCACAAAGAAAATAAAGTTAGGTTAGTAAATGCCCCTCATGCTTTGCATTGAGGGGCAACTTTTTTGTACGCTACCAATACTTAAAATAATGCATCAATCTCACAGAATATCTTAAAAAAAAACGATATAGTTCGCAATATTTTAATAAATTTTACCCAAATGTATTTTTGGTATAGTATTTGAAAATATTTTTATATATTTACAACATCATTTTCACCAATGGCAAAAAAATACTTTTATATCACTTTACTTAGCCTTTTCTTGTTTTCGCTTGGCGCGACAGCCCAGGAGAGCAAAGGGTTTCCTGCATCCAACAAGGAAACTATAGAAGGGCTTAATATCTACCCTAACCCGGCCACTTCGGACAGAATATATATCACGTCCAAGTCGGCACAGAGTAAGGAAGTGGAGATATTTGACGTACTTGGCAAGAAAATACTTCAGGCCACCCTTACAGGCAAGGAGCTTAACATAACCAGCCTTACACCGGGCGTGTACATCATCAAGGTAAAAGAAGGTGATGCATCAGCCACCAGAAAGCTGATCGTTAAGTAATTAACACCCTATTAACCAGTTGCTAAAACCGTCTTAATTTTACTACGTAAATTTCGTTGCGTAAAAAATTGTGTTATATTTGTAACTGAATAAAACTCAATAAAAACTATAGACATGAAAAAAATCTACTTTACTTTAGCGGCTATTGCACTTACTGCTTTTTCCGCAAATGCACAGAACCTAATATCGAATGGAGGTTTTGAAGCCTGGACCGATGGCGCACCAGAAGGTTTCACAGTAACTGTACCTGCTAATGGCGGATCAGTTACACAAGAAACTGCGGCTGCTAATGTCCATGGAGGCACAAGTTCAGCAAAATTTACAGCTCCTGCGGGCACAGGAAATATTAAGGCTGCTGTAACAGATTTCCCAGTAACAGCAGGTCATACTTATGTATTTTCTTACTGGTTTAAAGATGAGAGTGATAACGCTAAGGCAAGGCATTGGGCTTATTGGAGGTCTGCTACAGCAAATTTAGAAGATTATGCTGATATTCTACACGACACAAGTTTCTACTTTCCAAATACTACTGGCTGGCAACAAGTTTCTCACACTATGGTAGCTCCTGCTACAGCCACGGTTTTCAGGCTTGATTTTAGGGTATATCAAGAAGCGACTGGCGCTGATTCTGGACTTATTTACTTTGATGATGTTTCATTTGTTGACCAATCTACAGCCGGAACAAAAGAAAGTGCTATCGCAGGCCTTAAACTATTCCCTAACCCGCTAAAAGGCAATGTGCTTAACATCACTTCTGATGCTAACGCTACAAAAACCATTGCGATATTCGACGTTCTTGGAAAGCAGGTTGTAAATACAACAACAGCTAACAACAGCATCAACGTAAGTAACCTTACAAGCGGTGTTTACATCGTAAAAATTACTGAAGAAGGAAAAACAGCTACCAAGAAACTGGTAGTACAGTAAGCTTCTTTAAAACATAGATGAAAAGCATCCGCGGCGGCGGATGCTTTTTTATTTGTATTTTTGTCAAAACTTCTGCCGTGATCAGCGCTTCCGATATATTTACCATTGCCTCCAAAAAAGAGTTTGAGAAATTAACCCTCAAAGTGTTTCGCCATCAATTCGATAACAATGCGGTATACCGGGATTTTTGCGGCTTTTTGGGTAAGGACAAGCAGAATGTAAAATCGGTCAGGGAGATCCCGTTCCTGCCCATACAGTTCTTCAAGACACATGACGTCGTGAGTTCGCAGGACCCTGTGCAGATCACTTTTACCAGCAGTGGCACCACAGGCATGGCTACGAGCAGGCACCTGGTCACCGACCTCAATTATTACGAACAAAGTTTTCGGCTGGCATTCTCACAATTCTATGGCAACATCGAAGACTATGCTGTTTTAGCCCTCCTACCCTCCTATCTGGAGAAAGAAGGCTCATCACTAATATATATGGTCGAAGACCTGATACAAAGCTCCAACAACCCCGACAGCGGTTTTTACCTGCACAACTATGACGAGCTTATTGTAAAGCTCATGGCGCTTGAGGCAGAAGGCCGGAATGTGCTGCTCATAGGCGTTACTTATGCCCTGTTGGACCTCATCGAAAAGCAGGATTTTAACCTGAAGAACACCATCATCATGGAAACAGGGGGCATGAAGGGCCGCCGCCGCGAAATGATACGCGAGGAACTGCATGAAGCGCTTTGTAAAGGCTTTGGCGTAAGCAAGATCCATTCAGAGTACGGCATGACCGAGCTACTCTCGCAGGCGTATTCATTAGGCGACGGGATTTTTCAATGCCCGCCCTGGATGGATATCCTCATCCGCGATACGGAAGACGCGCTAACGTATGTAGATTACGGAAAAACAGGTGGCATCAATGTGATAGACCTGGCCAATATCACCTCCTGCTCCTTTATCGCCACCCAGGACCTCGGGAAAAAATACCCCAACCAGTCGTTTGAAGTATTGGGGCGTTTTGACAATTCGGATATCAGGGGATGTAATTTGATGGTTGTTTAATTTACAGTTAGCTTCTTTTGGCGTCATTACCATAATTGTTATATGCCTTTACATGAAGCTATGTTAATTTTTGGCAAAATTTTCTTCAATTTTAAATGTTAAGTAAATTTGCGAAAATTAAATAACTTACATGGACAACAAATTTACACTAAGGAATATCTTGGGCATATTCCTTTTATTGATTATGCTCACCGCGACATCAACTGCACAGACAGTGATCTTATCGGAAAATTTTACTTCAGCTGATTCCGGTAATGACACTTCTACCGGCGGCCAGGCGACATCATGGGCAGGTAATGAAAACTTCGTGGTCGACGGCAATTCCAAAGCCTATGAAGCGGGTGGAGCTGTAAAGCTTGGAACAGGCTCTGCGGCAGGCTATATTACTTCTGTGCCTGTAGACCTTAGCCAGGGCGGCGGAAATTTCACTTTAAGTTTTGACGTAAAGGGATGGACAAATGTGGAAGGTTCTATAAAAATTACCGTTACAAGCATTGCTGAACAAACGGTGACCTACACCGCGAACATGGCTGCCGCTTATGAAAGCAAAACACTGAACCTGACAGGTGGCATGGCAAACTCAACAATACGGATTGAAACAACAGCTAAAAGAGCCTTCATCGACAATGTAGTCGTTACCGTGCCTGAAGCCGCCCCCGATGCACCGGTAGCTACTCCCGCTACAGATATCACTTATAACAGTTTTACAGCAAATTGGAATGAAGTTGAAGGTGCTGGGCATTATGTAATTGAAATAAGCACAACGCCTGACTTTGCAACTGTGCTTCCCGGGTGGGATGACTGGCAAAACTTTGGCCTGTCGGCAAACGTAACACAGCTTACCGGCTCTACGACCTACTACTACAGGGTTATTGCTGTATCGGGTGATAATACCTCGGCATACTCGAATGTAATCGAAGTTACAACAGTATGCGGGCCTTTTAGCTATCCGGCACAAAACATTTCATCTTACTGCGCAGGCTCTACAGTTGCTGACCTGCCACTATCTCCTGAAAACTATCATTGGTACGCAGAAGAGTCGGGCGGAGAACCACTGTCGCCAGAGTCTATCCTTCCCGGAGGGATAATTTATTATACCAATTACTATGATAATTGCGAAAGCCCAAGGCAAGCCTACCTGGCAGACCTCATAATAGTTGACACGCCTGTTTTTGAGGATAATGAAGTCGAGGTTTGCAATAGCGGCACGATTTCCGACATTACTCCCGCTGATTCAGGCTATAATTGGTACGCTGACACAACAGGCGGGCCGGCCTTAACCTCTGATGTAGCATTAGAGAACGGCACGTTATACGTTTCCAAGACACAGGGCGAATGTGAAAGTGTAAGGATTCCTATTACAGTGGAAGTTAAAACACCGGGTGTGCCACAAGGGAACGAGACACAGGACTTCACTGAAGGCGAATTGCTTTCGGACCTTGATGTCGTTGCTGACGGGGAACTGGTTTGGTTTGCCGATGAAGCGCTTACTACAGAGCTACCGTCTACAACAATATTAAGCGACAATACTATATACTACGCAGTAAACATTGACGGTACTTGCAGCAGCGATTCCCTTGCTGTAACGGTAAGTCAGGTTGCCGGAACAATTAACCACGGAATGGAAGGCCTTACAGCCTATCCAAACCCCTTAAATAATATCTTTTTTCTACATTTCACTGAACCCATCAGCAACGTATCCATATACAACATAATTGGGCAACAAGTGATGTTTATTGAGAATAACTCGGCTACTTTGGAAATTGATATGACAAAATATGCCGCCGGAACGTACTTTGTAAAAGTGTCAGCAGGTACAAAAACTGCTACATTAAAAGTTGTAAAGCAATAATGTTCCACTATATGCTTAACGAAAACAGCCCGGTCATGCCGGGCTGTTTATATTAATGTATTCGCTATTTTACAGTGATTACAAAATAGCTTTTCTTTTTGCCATACTGGACCAGGACATATTTTCCTAAAACAATATCTTTATCAGACAACATATACCCTTCACCTACCTTCTCTTTATTTATAGAAACAGAATTAGCCTTTACTGCTTCCCTTGCTTTTCCGCGAGACTCAAATATTTTTGTATTATCAGAAAGTGCCAACACAATATCAATTCCTTCCCTGAGTTCTTCAAGTGAAATCTCAGCCTCAGGAGTCATAAACTCCCCAAAAATATCCTTAAATATTTCTTCTCCTTTATTTTCAAGCTCTTCACTATTAAAGTTAGAAAAAGCAAAAACTGATTTCTTTTCCGCTTCTTCAAAATCTTCTTTCGAGTGTACAAAGGTCGTTACTTCCTCGGCCAGTTTTTTCTGTAATGCCCTGAGGTGCGGGGCTGCCTGGTGTTCTTCTATAAGGGCATCGATCTCTTCCTTCGGAAGGAACGTAAATATCTTAATGTATTTTTCAGCATCGGCATCAGTGGTGTTCAGCCAAAACTGGTAAAATTTATAAACCGAGGTCTTATCGGCATCCAGCCATACATTCCCACCTTCGGACTTCCCAAATTTTGAGCCGTCTGCTTTCGTGATCAGCGGGCAGGTCATGGCGTAGGCTTTGGCACCTTCATCATTCATACGGCGTACCAGCTCCGTACCTGTAGTGATGTTGCCCCACTGGTCGCTGCCACCCAGCTGTAGCAGGCAGTTGTATTCTTTATGCAGGTGGTAAAAATCGTAGCCCTGGATCAGCTGGTAGGTGAACTCAGTGAACGACATACCCGAACCGGCCTCACCCGTAAGGCGCTTTTTTACCGAATCCTTAGCCATCATGTAGTTTACCGTAATACGCTTGCCTACATCGCGTACAAAGCCTATGAATGAGAACTCCTTCATCCAGTCGTAGTTGTTTACCAGCACCGGTGCATTGGCATCTGCCGAATTAAAATCAAGGAAACGCGACAGCACGCGCTTAATGCCGGCTACGTTCTTTTCCAAAGCCGCTTCGTCAAGCAGGTTACGCTCATCCGATTTGCCCGATGGGTCGCCGATCATACCGGTAGCCCCGCCTACAAGGGCAATGGGTTTATGGCCGCTCTTTTGCAGGTGTACCAAAATGATGATGGGCACAAGGCTGCCGATGTGCAGTGAGTCGGAAGTAGGATCAAAGCCGATATAGGCCGTGGTCATTTCCTTATTCAGTTGCTCTTCGGTCCCCGGCATGATGTCGTGTACCATACCCCTCCATTTCAGTTCTTCTACAAAATTTTTCATGTCTGTTTTTTAATGAATTGCAAAAATACAAACCTGTGTGAAAAAACAGGAACAAATAAGGATAAATGCGCAGTAAAAAGTACATTTGCAACTATGATCTTAGTAACCGGCGGTACAGGATTGGTTGGCGCTCATTTGCTTTTGCAACTTACAGGCAAAGGCGAAACCATTCGTGCATTGTACCGCAGCACTGCCTCTGTTGAGAAAACCAAAAAGCTTTTTGCTCATCACAAGAAGCAGGACGTGTTCCATACTATTGAATGGGTAAAAGGCGACATTCTTGACATACCTTCGCTTGAAGACGCTTTTGCCGGTGTGGACCATGTATACCACTGCGCCGCATTCATATCATTCGACCCGCGCGATGAAGAACAAATACGCAAGACCAACATTGAAGGTACGGCCAATATGGTTAACCTGTCTTTGGGTTACGGCATAAAAAAATTCTGCCATGTAAGTTCTATAGCCGCTTTGGGCGACACCAAAGAAGATGGCGACACCATTACCGAAGAGACCGAATGGAACCCCGAAGTGCGTCATGGCGATTATGCCTTGGCTAAATACGGTGCCGAAATGGAAGTTTGGCGTGCCTGGCAGGAAGGGCTCAAAGTGGTCGTAGTAAACCCCGGGCTGATATTCGGCTATGGCTTCTGGGATCAGGGCAGTGGTGCGATATTTCACGCGGTACACAGGGGCCAGTATTTTTACACCTATGGGACCTGCGGGATGGTCGCTGTTGAAGATGTGATCAACGTGATGCTGCATTTGATGGAAAAAGACATCTCAGGAGAAAGATATACATTAGTCAGTGATAACCTTTCCTATAAAGAATTGCTGGATGCCATTGCTGACGGAATGCAGAAAAAACGCCCTTCGATCTATGCTACAAAATTCATGGCAGGGTTTGGATGGCGAATGGATTGGCTTCTGTCGAAATTGCTGATGCGTAAACGGATGCTGACCCGTGGCATGGCACGTTCATCCTACGCTACCGATAAATACTCGAATGATAAGATCATCGCGGAAACGGGATACGTTTTCAAACCAATAAAACCTTACGTTAAAATGCTTAGTCAGTCTTATCAGAAGCTTTGAGCGTGCGTGTTCGCGGCCTGATCTTTGGCCCGCCCGAAGATGACCCGCCTTTCACAGTCGTTCCCTCCACACCTTTCTTGATGATACCTTCTTTTACCTTGTCCTTCTCTATCCTGTCGGCAACCTTTCTCTGCATTTCCCCATACACCTCAAGATCAGAAGCGTAATAGGTGTGGCTTTGCGCGAAGGTAAGGCTATCGGTCTTGTATTTTTTGTAGATATAGTTCTTAGCCTCCACTTTATTGCTGTCAAGCACCTGCGGCTTAAAAGAATTGATCGCCTGCAGCATGGTTATATCATAAAGCATGTTCACCATTTTGTCTTCAGGCAAATGGTCCTTAGGTTTTTCTGCCGCCTGTTCCCCACAGGAGAACAGCAGCAATGACACAATTATGCAGGCCAGTTCTTTCATGATCTATCTGTCAAATAAAAGCCTTTCGCCAAGGCGTACATCCTTAACTTTATTATTGCTGTATACAAGGTTCCCATTTACAAAGGTATGGCTTATCCTCGACTTGAAATTAACGCCTTCCAGCGGTGACCATCCGCATTTGTAAAGGATATTCTCCTTCTTCACGCTCCATGGCAAATGTGGGTTCACGATAACCAGGTCGGCATAGTACCCTTCCTTGATAAACCCGCGTTTTTCGATACGGAACAGCTTGGCAGGGTTGTGTGCCATCTTCTCAACTATCTTCTCTACCGATATCTTGTTTTGATGATACGCCTCGAACATCGCCACAACAGCATGCTGTACCAACGGCCCTCCTGATGGTGAGCTTGTGTACGGATTTTTCTTTTCTTCCAATGTATGCGGGGCGTGGTCCGTTGCCACAACGTCTATCCTGTCATCAAGCAATGCATCCCAAAGTGCCTGGCGGTCTTCGGCGGTTTTCACGGCCGGGTTCCATTTGATCAGTGCACCTTTCGTATCGTAATCGGCATCGCTGAACCACAGGTGATGGATGCATACTTCGGCCGTTATCATCTTATCCTCAAGTGGGACCTTATTCGTGAACAATTCTGTTTCCTTCGCTGTAGAAACATGGAATACGTGTAATCTTGCGCCTGTTTTTTTAGCCAGCTCTATCGCCCTTGATGAGGAAATGTAGCATGCTTCGGCACTGCGTATAAGCGGATGGAACTTTACAGGGATGTCGTCTCCATATTCTTCTTTATATTTAGCAAGGTTTTCACGGATCGTAGCTTCATCTTCACAATGTGCAGCGATGAGCATTTTCGTACTGCTGAATATCTTTTCCAGCACGGCCTCATTATCCACCAGCATATTTCCTGTAGACGAGCCTAAGAACAACTTAATGCCCGGTACGTTTTTCGGGTTGGTTTTCAGTACCTCTTCAAGGTTATCGTTGGTACCACCCATCATGAAGCCGTAGTTGGCGTATGACGTTTCGGCTGCTATCTTATATTTGTCTTCCAAAAGCTCCTGCGTTATGGCATTCGGAACGGTATTGGGCTGCTCTATGAACGAGGTGATCCCCCCGGCCACGGCAGCGCGCGATTCTGATTCGATATTGCCTTTATGTATAAGCCCCGGCTCACGGAAGTGTACCTGGTCGTCAATTGCACCCGGTATCAGGAAATTACCCTCGGCATCGATCACTTTCACATCCGGCTTGGCGCTGATGCTTTCGGCAATTTCTTTAATAAATTTGTCTTCAATTAAAAGATCGCCTTCAAAAATGGCTCCTTCATTTACAATTTTGGCATTCTTAATTAAAATCCTGTTCATCGATCTTTTATAGTCTGTTAAGCATTTTTTTCATTCGTAGCGATATCACCCCAAAGATAGCTTCTTTAAAGATGGCCCCGCTCATTTTCGATTCGCCCCTTGTGCGGTCGGTAAATATTATCGGCACCTCCACAATGTTGAAGCCGTTGGCATAAGCCCTGTATTTCATTTCGATCTGGAAGGCATACCCCACGAACTTTATCCTGTCGAGGTTTACACTTTCCAGCACCTTCCGCTTATAGCATACAAATCCTGCAGTAGTGTCGCGTATCGTCATCCCTGTTATCGTACGCACATACGACGACGCATAATAAGACATCAGCACGCGGCTCAGCGGCCAGTTCACAACATTCACACCGGTCACATAGCGTGACCCTATAGACATATCCGCCCCTTTTTTGCAGGCATCATACAACTTTTCAAGATCAGCAGGATTATGCGAAAAATCGGCATCCATCTCGAAAATATATTCGTACTTTTTAGCGATAGCCCATTTAAATCCATGTACATAAGCTGTACCAAGGCCCGACTTGCCTGCCCTTACCTCCAGATGAAGCCTTACGCCGAACTCTCCCTGGAGTTCCCTTACTTTTTGAGCGGTCCCATCAGGCGAATTATCATCAACGACCAGGACATCAAACTCCGTATCAAGCGAAAATACCGCCCTAATGATCGGTTCTATATTCTCGATCTCGTTATAAGTGGGGATTATAACTATGCCATCGCTCATATGGTCTGCTGAATTTTTGTGCAAAAATAACGTATTTCTAACGTGTGGTATACAAATAAAGTATAATTAAAATATGGGTATGTAAAAAATAGTAATTTTGCATCCATGAACGATTTGGTTTTACATGCGCGGGAAGCAGGCGGCAAGGATTGGGCAACCATCCTGTTCGTGCTGTGCTTTGGCCTCATTGCCATCAACAGGGCTGTTTTTGAGACACGTTTTGCAGAGTTCATCAAGCTGGCCGTATCTGACAAATACACCAAGATATACAAAGACAGCGGCAACCTGCTGAGCTGGTTCACCATATCCCTTTTCTTCATACAGGTCATTTCGTTCACTTTTCTCCTGCAATTCCTGCTGAGCTACTTTCACCTGGCCGATAAGACCAGTTGGGTATCGTTCATTCAGCTTTTTACTTTCATCGCCGTGTTCATCCTGGCTAAGTTCCTCATTGAGAAGATCATTGCCACATCGTTTAACATTGAGGAGTTCAATGAGCAGTTCAACCTCCAGAAAGTAAATTACCGCACCTACATCGGATTACTATTGCTTCCTGTCAACGTGATATTATTTTATAATGACAGCATCCATCCGGTTGTATTATACGTAATCATTACCATAATATTAGCCGCCAGTATCATTTCCTACCTTATTTCTTTAAGGATATATCAAAATTTGATACTTGGCAAATTGTTTTATTTTATTTTGTATCTTTGCGCACTTGAAATAGCACCCTATTATTTCATGTATTATTGGTTTACAAAAAGTTAGTAAAGAATTGCTATTATATGAAAGTGAAAACTATTCTGGTTTCGCAGCCTGAACCGAAAGTAGAGAATTCTCCCTATTTCGAGATACAACAAAAGCTAAAAGTAAAAGTTGACTTCAGGCCATTTATCCATGTGGAGGGTGTGAGCGCGAAAGACGTAAGGGCCCAAAAGATCGACCTGAACAACTTCACCGCGATAATACTGACAAGCAAGAACTCGATAGACCACTTTTTCCGCGTGGCCGAGGAAATGCGCTTTAAAGTTCCTGAAACCATGAAGTATTTTTGCCAAAGCGAGGCCATCGCCTTCTACCTGCAGAAATATGTTGTGTACAGGAAAAGGAAGATCTATGTGGGCCAAAAGGATTTTGCCGACCTGTCACCGCTCATCAAGAAATATAAGGATGAAAAATTCCTTCTGCCATCATCTGACCAGCTCAACTTTGACATCCCTCAAACACTGAACAACCTTAAGGTAGAGTGGATCCCGGGCACGTTCTACAAGACCGTAATGAGCGACCTTAGCGATCTTAAGGATGTGTACTATGATGTACTGGCTTTCTTTAGCCCAACAGGGATCAAGTCACTATTCAAGAACTTCCCTGATTTCGAACAGAATAACACACGCATTGCTGTTTTTGGACTAACAACTCAAAAGGAAGCTGTAGAGCATGGACTTCGCGTAGACATCATGGCACCGACACCGGAAACACCATCGATGACAATGGCTTTAGAGAAATACATTGTAAAAGCGAATAAAGAGAAATAAACAATCACATTATATCAGAAATCCGCCGATGGCGGATTTTTTTATGCTTTATTATGCTGAAGCCGTTTCCTGATAACTAATAGAATTGGCACAATAAGAAAATTTACAAGCAACACGTTAGTAATATCCCTTTTACTCATTGCTTTAAGACGTTGTCTGCACATGTATTTTCAATAAAAAACTAAATGGCACACGCGTCAATTAATAGCAATATCCACACGAGTATTTGATAGAAAGCCTTTATATAACAAAAACACTATTTTTTAATAAAAAAAACCGCCCCTTTTACAGAGCGGCCTTCTTTCCAAAAAACATCTATTCTAAAATTCACATTATGCCAACGGTCCGCCGGCCATAATTTCGTCACTGGCAAATTCCTCGAATTTTGCAAAGTTTTTCCTGAATGCCGCGGCAAGCTCAAGCGCTTTGGCATCATAAGCTTCCTTATCAGTCCATGTGTTCCTTGGATTAAGGATCTCAGCAGGAACATCCGGACAGCTTTGCGGCTTGGCCAGGCCAAATACCGTGTGGTCCTTGTACTCTACATTATCAAGTTCGCCATTCAGGGCAGCAGTGATCATTGCCCTGGTATATTTTAATTTCATCCTTTGGCCGGTGCCATAAGCGCCACCCGACCATCCGGTATTGATAAGCCAAACATTTACGCCGGCATTCCTCATTTTTTCGATCAGCATCTCGGCATATTTTGCAGGGTGCAGCGGCATGAAAGGCGCACCAAAACAGGCAGAGAAGTTAGGCTGCGGCTCGTTAACTCCCGCTTCGGTACCGGCAACTTTGGCCGTGTAGCCCGAAATAAAGTAGTAGGCAGCCTGTCCCGGGGTCAGTTTAGAGATCGGAGGCAGGATACCGAACGAGTCGGCACTAAGGAAAAATATATTTTTAGGGTTATGCCCTATTGAGCCCGGCTGTATGTTGTCGATATGGTAGATAGGATAGCTCACACGCGTGTTCGGCGTTATAGAATTATCCGTATAATCCACTTCGTTAGTACCCGGCTTGAAAATTACGTTCTCAAGGATGGCACCGCGCTTGATGGCCCTGAAGATATCCGGTTCGGTCTCTTCGGTAAGGTTGATCACTTTCGCATAGCATCCGCCTTCAAAGTTGAATACAGTGTTCTCGTTAGTCCATCCGTGCTCATCATCACCGATAAGCTTACGCTTAGGATCGGCAGAAAGGGTGGTCTTACCCGTACCCGAAAGCCCAAAGAAGATAGCAGTATCGCCTTCAGCGCCTACGTTGGCACTACAGTGCATCGGGAAAGTATCTTTAAACACAGGAAGGATAAAGTTGAGCGCAGAGAAAATGCCTTTCTTCATTTCACCGGTATATCCGGTTCCGCCAACAAGTGCTATCTTCCTGGTAAAATCAAGTATCGCGAAGTTGTGCGAGCGTGTACCGTCTACAGCAGGATCTGCCATAAAGCCTGGCGCGCACACTACATGCCATTCGGCAGAAAAATCTTCAAGCTCAGATTCCTCCGGACGAAGGAACATATTGTAGCAAAACAGGTTAGACCATGCTGTTTCTGTCACTACCCTTACGTTCATGCGGTAATTGGCATCCGAACAAACATAGCTATCGCGCACAAATATCTCTTTCCCTGAGAGGTAGGCAGTAACTTTTTTATAAAGCGCATCGAATTTGTCGCTGTCAAAAGGAAGGTTCACATTACCCCACCATACTTTATCTTCGGTAATGCTGTCTTTTACAATAAAACGGTCTTGTGGCGACCTTCCGGTAAACTCACCCGTGTTAATTGCAAGCGCTCCTGTAGAGTTCTCAACACCCTGGCCTTTTTCGATCGTGATATCGTGCAGCTCATCCGGAGATAGCTGATATCTTATGTTAGCATCTTTAATCCCTAAGTTTTCTAACGAAATCGATTTCGTGAAAAGGCCGTAATTATCCATACTTTTTAGAATGTGTTGAGTTGTTTGAAAGGGCAAATGTAAAAAATAATTTATTACAAAATAAGAATTTGAAAAAAAACTATCCTTTTCGTCTCACTATATTCAATAATAATACTATCCATGCCAATATTAATAACAATCCTCCAACGGGGGTTATCGGCCCCAGGACTTTCAGATCAACTGTAAAAAGAGATTTGCAGGCTAAAAAGTAGATAGAAAATGAAAAGAACAGCACACCTATAGTGACCAGCCATAAAATGGCCTTTTTAGCCTTTTCAGAGACCAGGGCCGTACTGCCTACGAAAAGCAGGAACAGGGCATGATACATTTGGTAGCGCACACCGGTCTCAAATGTCGCAAGTTCTTTTGGATCGAGAAGCTTTTCCAGGGTATGAGCGCCAAATGCTCCGAATATAATGGCTACTGCCCCCAAAACCCCTGCCGTTGCTATGATCTTCCTTTCCATCGTAAATTAATTTTGAGGTAAAGTTAAAAAGTTTTTAAGCAATTAACACGCAAAAAGTTTTCAGGATTATAACATTTGACTACTTTCGTGTTATAATTGGGAAAACACGAATAATGAGGAATATTTTGATTATTGGCGCAGGAAGGTCCGCCTCGTCACTAATAGAATACCTGTTGAATAAGGCGGAGGCAGAGAACCTCCAAATAACGATAGGCGACCTTTCGGCAGAGCTGGCACAGCGCAAGACCAAAGGACACCCAAGGGCCTCGGCTATCACTTTCGACATTTTTGACGAAGAACAACGCAGGGAAGAGATCGGCAAAGCCGATGTGGTTATATCCATGCTTCCGGCCCACCTGCACTACGAAGTAGCCAAAGACTGCATCACCTTCAAAAAGCACATGGTTACGGCATCGTACATCAGTCCGGCCATGCAGGACCTTGACGAACAGGTAAGGGCGAACAACCTTATCTTCATGAACGAAATAGGCCTGGATCCGGGCATCGACCACATGAGCGCCATGAAGATCATCGAAGACATTCGCGATAAAGGCGGCAAGGTATTGTTGTTCGAATCGTTTTGCGGCGGCCTCGTTGCCCCCGAAAGCGACAACAACCTTTGGAACTACAAGTTCACCTGGAACCCACGCAATGTAGTGTTGGCAGGTCAGGGCGGCGCGGCTAAGTTCGTTCAGGAAGGCACATACAAATATATACCCTACAATAAACTCTTCCGTCGCACGGAGTTCATGGAAGTGGAAGGCTATGGCAGGTTTGAAGGCTATGCCAACCGTGACTCCCTGAAATACCGCAGCGTATACGGTCTCGATGACGCGCTTACGCTATACCGTGGCACGCTCCGCAGGGTAGGCTTTTCGAAATCATGGAATATGTTCATCCAGTTAGGAATGACGGATGATACCTATGTAATGGAAGATTCCGAAACTATGAGCTACCGCGAGTTTATCAACTCGTTCCTACCCTACCACCCGACCGATTCTGTAGAACTGAAATTAAGGCACAGCCTCAAGATCGACCAGGACGACATCCAGTGGGACAAGCTGGTGGAACTCGACCTGTTCAATGACGATAAGATCGTAGGGCTTCGAAATGCCACGCCGGCACAGATACTTGAAAAGATATTATCGGACAAATGGACCCTAAAGCAGGACGATAAGGATATGATCGTGATGTACCATAAGATCGGTTACGAACTTAATGGCAAAGAGCACCAGATCGATGCGACCATGGTTTGCATTGGCGACGACCAAACCTATACCGCAATGGCCAAAACAGTAGGGCTGCCTGTTGCCATGGCTGCACTGCAGATACTTAACGGCAACATTACCACACCGGGCGTACAGCTTCCGCTTAAAAAGGAAGTGTATCTGCCAATATTAAATGAGCTCGAAGAATTTGGGGTTGTCTTTAATGAAAAGCATGTTCCGTACCAGGGCTACAATCCTGATAACGTGGCAAGCTAACCCCACTTAACTAACCCAAACTCCCGAAACCTCCCGCTAACTACGGGAGGTTTCATTTTGTACAGGTATCATCTTTTGATCCAACGTCAGTTACTGATCTCTACAAACTATTGGCTTCAGATCCATTAAACGATCTAAATAATAGATATTGATTTGTGATCAGTATTAAAACCATATATTTGGTTACAAATCATAACCCATGAAGATCAATTCGCTTCAAATAGAAATTGACGGAATAGATAAGGAGATATTGCGCTACCTGATGGAAGATGCCCGCAAACCCATCCTGCAGATCGCTTCTAAGATAGGTATATCCGGAGCGGCGATCCACCAACGCCTGCGCAAGCTGGAACAGGCAGGGGTTATATCCGGTTCCCGGTTTATTGTGGACACCAAAGTACTCGGCTACAGTACGATGGCATTTGTAGGCATCTACCTGGAAAAAGCATCCATCAATTCCGAGGCGGTAAAAGACCTGCGCAAGATCCCCGAAGTGCTGGAATGCCATTATACCACCGGTAACTGGTCCATCCTCATCAAGATCATCTGCCGGGATAATGAGCACCTGATGCAATTGCTCAACAACAAGATACAGCCCATACAAGGCGTATCACGAACAGAGACTTTCATTTCATTAGACCAGCAGATCGAGCGGCAGATACAGTTGTAATTTCAGATCTTAGAGGGTATATTTTAGATTGAGCTACATTCAGCCGGATGAGTATTGTCCTGTATTGAAAGACCCCGAAAGGGGCAAGCCTCATAGCATAGGGCGTTGCCCTATGCCGAAAAAAAACCGCCGGAGATCCGAACGGTTTTTTGGAAAAATATATAGAAGGGGAAATTAATCCCTTGAACCTCCAAATATCCTGAGGCCAAAGTACACCAGCATCGCCAGCGATCCTAAAGCAGCCACAACGTATGTACGTGCCGCCCATTTAAGGGAATCTTCGGCGCCGGAATATTCCTGCTGTGTCAGCATATTTTTATTTTTCAGCCAGGCAAGGGCACGGTTGCTCGCATCATATTCTACCGGAAGTGTGATGAAGGTGAACAGCGTTGTAATGGCGTAGAGCACCAATCCTGCGATGGCGATGTAAAAACCGAACCCCATTTGCGCGGCAGCGCCAAGCAGAATGCCTATTACCAGCAATACCTGCGAAAGGTTCGATGCCACATTGACCATAGGCACCATCTTAGAGCGGAACTCCAGCATGCTGTAAGCTGTTGCGTGCTGTACGGCGTGGCCTACTTCGTGTGCGGCAACGGCAGCTGCAGCAGCATTGCGTTGGTTATATACTGCTTCGCTGAGGTTTACCGTTTTATCTGCGGGGTTGTAGTGGTCGGTAAGGCGTCCAGGGGTCGAAATGACCCTTACATTGCCGATGCCGTGGTCCTGAAGCATTTTCTGTGCGATCTCGGCACCGCTCATACCGTTGCGCAGGTGTACTTTTGAATAATGTTCGAACTTACTCTTCAGCTTTGCGCTTACAGCAAAACTTACCAGCGCTATCGCGCCAATTATGATCCAATACCAAATATCTACATACATGATCCAATTCGTTTTTTATTGATATGCATAAAGCTAATCAAATTATGAACCGATCTTTGCTAACGAAAGGTTAATGCCTTTTTGACGGGTTATTGTGACGAAATTGCAGGTTTTGTAAAACAGAAACTCCGGAAAGGTGATTCTTTCCGGAGTTTTGCATGCTCACCTCTCCTTTTGAGAGCGGTTAGGGGTGAGGCTTACCTACCCCACAATATTAATGATCCTGCCCGGCACCACGATCACCTTTTTAGGAGGCTGGCCGCCCAGCTGCTGGTGCGTGCGCTCATCGGCGAGGATGGTCTTTTCGATATCGGCCACGCTCATGTCCATTGGCAATTCGATGGTAAAGCGGGTCTTGCCGTTAAACGAGACCGGGTATTCCTTGCTGCTTTCCACTAAGTATTCCGGATTAAAGATCGGGAACGGCACCTGCGAGATGCTGCCCTGATGTCCCAATCGGTGCCAAAGCTCCTCGGCAATGTGCGGGGCATAAGGCGATATCAGGATGGCCAATGGCTCCAATATCACACGCTCATGGCAATTCATAGCGGTAAGTTCGTTGACCGCGATCATAAAGGAACTCACCGATGTATTGAACGAGAAATTCTCGATATCCTCCTGCACTTTCTTGATGGTCTTGTGCAGGGTCTTGTACGCTTCCTTACTGCCCGGATTGGCCGTCACGATAAGCCCATTATCATCAAAATATAGTTTCCATAGTTTTTTCAGGAAGCCCGAAACCCCGGTTATGCCCGCGGTATTCCATGGCTTGGCCTGCTCCAATGGACCCAGGAACATTTCGTAAAGGCGAAGGGTGTCGGCACCATATTGTTCGCAGATGTCGTCGGGGTTTACAACATTATACCAACGCTTTGACATCTTCTCGACCTCACGTCCTACAATATATTTACCATTTTCAAGTATGAATTCAGCATCATTGAATGACGGTTGCCATGCTCGCAATTCATCAACATTTATTTCATCGGAAGAATTTACCATATTCACATCAATGCGAAGTTCTTCCGTTTCATAATCATTTTTGAGCCCTTTGGAAACGTATTTATTAGTACCCGAAACACGATACACAATAGCACTCATCCCCAATATCATCCCCTGGTTGATCAGCTTTTTAAACGGCTCTTCCTTCGTGATGAATCCCCTGTCCTTTAAGAACTTGTTCCAAAAACGGCTGTACAGCAGGTGGCCCGTAGCGTGCTCGCTGCCGCCAATGTACAGGTCCACGTCCTGCCAATACGCTTCCGCTTTATCTGAGATGAACTCCTCATCATTGTGTGGGTCCATATACCTCAGCCAGTACCATGAGCTGCCCGCCCATCCCGGCATGGTGTTGAGTTCAAGAGGGTAAACTCCCGAGTCCTCCCCCGACCCCTCCGAAGGAGGGGAGACGATGCTGTTGGTTTGGGTATCCCAAAACCATTCTTTAGCATTGCCCAATGGCGGCTGCCCGTCTTCCGTCGGTAAATATTTCTCCACTTCCGGCAGGCGGACCGGCAAATGTGCCTTGTCGATCATCTGCGGCATGCCGTTCACGTAATATACCGGGAAGGGTTCGCCCCAGTACCTTTGGCGGCTGAACACCGCATCACGAAGGCGGTAATTGGTCTTGCCACGGCCTTGCCCTATTCCCTCCAATGCTTCGATCACAGCTCTGGTAGCCTGCTTGTAGTTCATCCCGTCAAGGAAGTCGGAGTTCATCAGCTTCACATTGTCCTTCGACCCATACGCTTCTGCAGAAATATCCACATCGTCAAAAATGTTCTTTATCTCGATGCCGAAATGCTTCGCAAAGTCGTAATCCCTCTGGTCACCCGCAGGAACGGCCATTACCGCACCCGTACCGTAACCGGCAAGCACATAGTCACCTATCCAAACCGGGATCGGCTCTTTAGTAAACGGATGCTCGGCATACGCCCCCGTGAACACACCCGAAATGGTTTTCACGTCGGCCATGCGGTCGCGCTCACTGCGTTTAGCGGTTGCTTCCACGTAGGCATCCACAGCGGCCTTCTGCTCCGGTGTGGTGATCTTTGCCACCAGCTCATGCTCCGGCGCCAGTGTCATGAACGACACCCCAAATATGGTATCAGGGCGCGTAGTGAAAACCTCAATTTTGTATTGGTCCTCATCTTCGCCTATTTCAGAGAAAATGTCGGAGAAGAAGGAACGGATGCCGAGGCCGTCTTGTGTCCTCCCCCCGCCCCCCTCCGAAGGAGGGGGAGACTGGGATGGCAAATCGTTGTCTGAAAAATCTTCCATCTCTTCAGTGTCCTGATATGATTTACGGTTAGCAAGCGCAATCCGTATTTGCGAAATGACATCGCTAATATGGTACATTACATCCTCATTTGAGAATCGTAATACTTTAAATAAATGTTTTTGCTCAAGTTCCAGTGTCCTTGCTTCATCAAGTTCAGCTTGTTCAGCTTCATAGTGATATCCTCCATCAACCTCAACAATAAGTCTCTTTTCAAGAGCTACAAAGTCCGGGATGAAATTTCCTATGGGATGCTGCCTCCTGAATCGCACGCCTAAGTTATTCCTGCGCAGTTCTTCCCACAAGGCCGCTTCCGCAACAGTATGTTCTTTGCGCATAACTTTAGCATTATGCAGCAAGTCCACAGCCTTAACGCTATTTCCTGTCAAATACTTCGGACTGTTCTTCACTTCCGAGTAAGCACGTCCGTCTCCCCCTCCTTCGGAGGGGGCTGGGGGGAGGATATCCTTTGGAGAGGGGCCAGGGGTGAGGTCTGATGGAATTACATTAAACACCACACTCGCCCCAACCGATTTCCCTATCCAGTTCCTCTGACTTTCCTTTAGCGAATCGGTCCAGTCGATGGTTTCAAGTCCCTGCAGTAATCTTTCGGCGTATGCCGAGATCCTCATGCTCCACTGTGTCATTTTCTTGCGGATCACAGGATAGCCGCCCCGCTCCGATACTCCGTTCACGATCTCGTCGTTGGCGAGAACCGTTCCCAGTGCCGGGCACCAGTTCACCTCAGTTTCGGCAAGGTAGGTAAGGCGGTACTTTAACAGGATGCGCTCCTGTTCTTCTTTGCTGTAGCCTTTCCAGTCGGCAGCAGAGAAGCCCGGGATGTTGTCGTCGCTCACGGCATTGATGCCGGCGTTGCCATTCTCCTCAAACTTCTGGATAAGCGTGCAGATGCTCTCGGCCTTATCAGTATCGTTATTGTACCACGAGTTGAACAGCTGGATAAAGATCCACTGCGTCCACTTGTAGTATTCAGGGTTGGAGGTACGCACCTCGCGGTCCCAGTCAAATGAGAATCCTATCTTGTCAAGCTGTTCGCGGTAGCGGTTAATGTTGGTTTCGGTCGTAATGGCCGGGTGCTGCCCGGTCTGTATAGCATACTGTTCCGCCGGAAGGCCAAAGCTGTCGTACCCCTGCGGATGTAGCACATTGAAGCCTTTGTGGCGCTTGTAGCGGGCATAGATGTCGCTGGCAATGTAGCCCAGCGGGTGGCCTACGTGCAGCCCCGCCCCCGATGGGTACGGAAACATGTCCAGCACATAGTACTTGGGTTTGTCGCTTATGTCTTCGGCGCGGAAAGTGCCTTCTTCCGCCCAGTATTTTTGCCAGCGGGCTTCAATTTCGTTGGGATTGTATCTCATGATAAGTCGCAAAGTTTCAAAGTATCCAAGTCCCAATACGGGACAAAGCACGCAAATTTACGCTTATTTAAACGAAAGTCAAAAGCGGGTATTAGGGTTTCTTTTTGGAAAGGGTTTTGAATTCGGCTTCGGTAACGATTTTACCTTTGAAATAATAGGTTACAACCGTTTTACCAGTCACAGCACTATGGTTTGCCTGCCTGCCATGTCTTTCACCATCCAGATAAAACGTTTCCGAATAGCTTTTATAGTCAGGACCGCTGTAGCTAATGTTTTTTATCAGCTTTCCAGCGTTATCATAGGTTCTTATACCGGTAATGTAATACGAGTTCCTGTCTTTCCACGTTACCTCATAATGCTCCCCGACAGGCTTGCCGTTGTTGAATTTTCTCTGATTGATGCGTTTTCCGCCAGGTTCAAAATAGCTGGTATTCTCGGTCTTTGTGCCAACTTCCTCGTTGGCCGATGCAAACAGGCTGCCATTATCATAATAAAGCTTGTAGCTTATCATTTTATCCTCCCGGTAATCCAGTTCTTTTATAATGATGCCGGTCCTGCCATCGTAGGTTTTGCTGATGCCGTTCCTTTTTCCTTTAATGTAAAGTGTTTCGTCGGTAAGGATATCATTGTAATACTGTTTATGCATTCCTTCCTCCAGGCCTGCGCTAAAAGCACCTTCTTCCATCAGTTTCCCATCTTCATAATAGCGCTTCCAGTAGCCGTCCTTTCTACCCAAGTCGTCATAATGCCCTTCTTCGAGCACTATGCCGTTACGCTTCACGAACTTATAATCGCCTACGCGATGGCCATCCTTGTAATTGTTGGCCACAAGCAAAGTCCCATCGGCCTTGTAGTGTTCCGAAAGCCCTTCGCGCTTACCGCCTTTAAAGCGCACCAGGTTTTCGAGTGTGCCGTCTTCGCGGAATTCCTTTTGTTCCCCATGCGGCAGGCCGTTGATGATTGGGATTTCGGCAACTTTCCTGTTCTCGCGATATGCATCAACAATGCCGTTCTTCATGTCGGCCGGATAATAAAACGTATCCCCAAAACGGGTGGTAGCCTTCATTTTGCCCGTTGCATCGTCCTTTACAAAATCGCCTTCAATTTTCGCGGGGGTCGGAAGTGTTACAATGGAATAGTCATAGCCCTGCGCAGACAGTTGCAGCGTAAGCAGGATAAATGCAAAGGCAATCCAATTCTTCATTATTCACTTTTCTTTTTGCTCAGTTCCTTAAACTCTTTTTCCGTCACCTCTTTCTTTTTGAAATACCACTTAGTTGATCTTTCTCCGGTAACTGAATTATAGCTTGTCTGGGAGCCATGTATCGTTTCACCGTCAAAGTGCGTTTCCGTGTAGCTTTTGTTGTCAGGGCCGCTGTACATGATGAGCTTTATGCGCTTGCCGGTATCGTCGTATGTCGTGGTGCTCGCTATCCTATAGTTGTTGCCCTCCATCATAATAAGCTTGTGCTCGCCAACGGGATAGCCGCTTTCGTTGTATTTCGCTTCATGCATCATCTTCAGGTTATGGTCATAATACTTCACTGAAGTTGGTTTTTCCTTTCCCGCATATTCATATATCGAAAACACGTTTCCATTAGCATAATAGCCATGGTAACTCTGCATTTGGTCATCTTTAAACCGCTTTCTGCCCGAGAGCGTGCCGGTTTTTCCGTCATAGATATTCGACAAGCCTTCCTTTTTACCCATCACATAACTTGTCTCCTCATGTAGCATACCGTTATAGTAACTTTTGTACAGCCCGTTTATCTTGTCGGCTTTATACTCTATTTCGCGTTCGGGCTTGCCTGCTTTGTCATAATTCACCCAAAGCCCTGTCTTTTTACCGTTATCGTCATACTGCCCTTTCTGCATGATGGTGCCGTCAAGGGCCAGGAAGCTGTAGGCTCCAACATTCTTCCCGTTGCTGTAGGTGTTGCTGAAAAGCAGCGTGCCATCAGGCTTGAAATATTCCGAAAGGCCATGGCGCTCCCCTCCGTAATATCGGATGATGCTTTTCAATTTGCCATTGTTCCAGAATTCCTTCATCTCACCGTGCACCTTGTCTTCGCCTATAATGGGAATTTCGGCCACTTTCAAATTTTGGACAAACACCTCTACAACACCTTTTTTCATGTCAGGAGGGTACATATACGTTTTTCCGTATCGATCGGCAACATTGATTTTGCCAACTACATTGTCATTATCAAAAGTCCCCTCGATAGATTCCTCTCCCCGGCGCGAGTGCATCTTGCGCAGGCCGTGGCGCTTATTGTTCTTATAATTGGTCTCAACCATTAGTGTACCATCCCTGTCGTAGGCTTTTCCCAAACCGTCGGCCACACCTCTTACAAAGGGTATCTCCTGGCGGATCTGCCCGTTGGAGTAATGCAAAGTGGTCATGCCGTCTGCGAAGCCCTTTTTGTCAAATGATTGGCTCATAACGAGCATATTTCCCGAAATATGCTTCACAATAATATGATTGCCCTGTACGGTTTCGACAAGCTTTACATCGCTGGTGCCTGGCTTTCGGCGAACGTCGTCCAACTTTGCCATTATGTCGGACGGGAACACCTCGTCACGGAATTCATAAAAATTGTCCATGCGGTCCAGTCTCGGCAGGTCTACGCGCACGTGATCGTAGTCCTGTGCGAAAAGCTGTACTGAGAAAAGCAGCGCTATAACTGTGTTTTTCATTGCCTTAATCTTTAAAATATAAGAAACCATCCTCACGTGCAAAGCCCTTGGTGTTGCCGTTGGCATCCATCAATTCCACCAATACCATGTTCCTGTCACTATTGCCGGGACGGGACACCCACGCATTTTGGGCAGGGTAAACCAGCCTTAACTGTTTTATCGGGAAAGGATATGCAGGTTCTATCTTAAAGGGATTCTCGCCATTCGTCCTTAAAAATACACCGTATCTGTCACCACGGCGCAATTCGAGGTACGGCCTCCCCTCCTGCACGCGGTACTTAATTTCGTCAATCCCGGACATGACCGTTTCGCCTTCCGCGGTAATGATCTCATACTTTCCGTTGCGCTTTCCTATCAGGTCATAGCCCTGCGAAGTCGAGGTGCCGCCCACTTTCAGTTCATCATATACAAACGGAATGATCTCCTTACCCTCAAAATCGATAAGACCGTATTTCAGGCTGTTCGTTTTTTTATCCCAATTTCCCGCAATGAAAGCCACCGCACGCTTGTTGGATTTGTACAGGGTATATTGTACATCGTTCAGATCGTTATATTCTGTACCCCTGCCCGTTTGCCCTTCCTTGAGTACGCCCGAAAGTCCTTTGTACGTGTACACAACATACGTATTGTAATAATACATCGTATCGCCCACACGCTTGCTGTTGGCGAAGCTTTTTACTGAAAAGCTGTCGGGCACGAATTCCATTTTAGACTTCGACGTTTTTCCGTAGCCATCCCTTTGCTCGAGTATTAAAGTCCCATCCGGTTCTTTTTTATAGTTTTTATACACATTGGCCACGCCCTTTTTAGGCACTGCCGGATTATGCGGGCTACTCCCTGTTCCGGTCCCACTCCCGCCATAGCTACCTGATACTTCCGGTGCTGCAACGCCCATGTCGATATCGCCTATGGGGCCATCAATGCTTAGGTCGCCGTCAAGTCCCCTTTCATAGGGCCAAACCTCCGATTCTGAACCACGGTGTTTGTCAACCGGTATGTCGCGTTTTTCGTCGGCAATGGTCAGCCTGCCGTCTTCACCAAACCAAACACGGGATAGCTTTACAGGGCTGCTTTCCTTTTCGCGGATGCGCACCATGGCGTATGGTTGCCCTTTTACATCCTCCAGCACTGCGGAATATGCGTCCTTAGCGAGCCATTGCGAAACGGCCTTATCCCGGCAGTTCCATAAAAAAATGCTTTCCAGGTTGTTGGCTCCTGTAACCTGCAACAGCAAAATTTTATATGAACCCTGCTTATCATGAACCCTTTCATCTACCAAAAGTCCGATGTTTATAATGCCGCCAGGATAGATGGGTGTGCCTTCCGGATCGAAAAGGTAGGTCAGGACATTTTCACGCGTAGTTTTCTCTGCCTTGATGAAGTCCTTCGTATTCGCTACAAAGCTATACTCAGGAGGCAGCATTTCCTTTCCCCCAATAATGAACCCCTGTTTGCCCTTTGACCAGGAGATCATGTCGCCCGGCTTGGTCATGTATTTATTCCCGAACGTAATACTGTCGAATTTTAGCGCAATGATGATTTTGCCCTCGCGGTCGGAAACACCCCATTTTGTACCATCGCGGTAGGGAATGGCTATTTGCTGTCCAAACGAGTGGAAGGAAATTGCCAATAAAAAAAAGAGTAAAAGTTTGTGCATGAAAAATGATTTGGGAATAACCTATCAAAGTATGCGCCAAAAGTAAGCTTATTGTACGAAAACCAAAACTTTACGCGTTATTAGCAACGAAAGGATGATCTTAGATCGCAATTACTTCGCGTCTTAAATGCATAGCACTTCCATCACGAGTACTGGCGGATTGGCAGCTTTGTGTAAAATTAGAAAAACACCCAAAAGCTGATCGGGAGTTTCATAGTTATTCTTTAAAAAAGTAGACAGTTACAAATTCTTTATTTATTTTTACCGCTAAAACAGAACCAATGGCATCATCTTTCGAAAAATTCCAGAAAAGGCGCGTTATTACCTCCTATTTTTCGGTTATACTTTGCATTTTCATTGTGCTTACCCTTTTGGGGACACTGGGACTTTTCGTCATCAATACCGAGAAGATATCCAGCCACGTTAAGGAGAACATCCCCATGACGGTGTTCTTTAAGCGCGATTCGCCCGACAGCCTCAAGCAGGCCTTTGGGAACGAACTCAAAAGATCGGCCTACATTAAGGATTATGTGTATGTTTCCAAGGAAGATGCCGCTAAGAACAACCCCGACATCGTGGGCGATTACGAAACACTTTTAGATAGCAATCCGCTCAATGATTCGTATGACTTTCACCTGAAGGGCGGCTATGTACAGCCGGACAGCATTAAGGCCATTGAGGTTGAATTTCGTTCCAACCCTATTGTGAGCGACGTGAGCTATGACTCTGCTTTGGTTGGCCTTGCCAACGAGAACATAGAGAAAATAACATTCTGGATACTCATCATCAGTGGGGTGCTGGTAGTCATTGCCATGCTGCTTATTAACAGCGCGCTAAGGCTTTCCATCTACTCGCACCGCTTTACCATCAAGACGATGCAGATGGTGGGTGCTACCAAATCATTCATCCGCAGGCCATATGTATGGAAAGGCATGAGACTGGGCTTCATAGGAGCATTCCTGGCCATACTGGCACTTGTATACATTGTGTACTGGCTCGACGGCGAGTTCCCTGTACTCAATATTTGGGAAGACTGGATGCCGACAGCCATCGTAATGGGCGGGGTCCTGGTGTTCGGTATCATCATTGCCGCGATAAGCACGTTCTTTGCCACACAGCGATTCCTGAACCTGAGGACGGATGACCTCTATTAAAAATCCCAGATAACAAATAGCCGATAACAAACGTACACAACAGGGAGAAAAACGTTAGACCTGAAATAAATAAAAAATGAACAACGAGATAAAAACAACTTTCCTTTTTGAAAAGGTAAACTATACGATACTGCTCATAGGCCTTGGTGTTATTGCACTTGGCTTTATCCTAATGGCCGGTGGCGGGAGCGACGACCCGAATGTTTTCAGCGAGGATATTTTCAGCTGGAGGAGGATCAGGCTTGCGCCAACAGTAGTGCTCATTGGCTTTGGTGTTACCATTTATGCCATCCTGAAAAACCCCGGCACACCTGTAGCCGAACTTCGCGAAGACAGCAAGGCAGGAGCGCCCGCACCTGCTTCGGACAGGCTTGTGGAAGAGCAGCCTATCAAGAACTTCACCAATAAAAAGAAGAAATAAATGGATCTTATCCAAGCGATCATCATTGCCATCATTGAAGGCCTTACCGAATACTTGCCTATTTCATCCACCGCACACATGGTTTTTGCCAGTTCCTATTACGGCATCCAGGAGGACGATTTTGTAAAACTATTCCAGGTATCCATCCAGTTGGGGGCCATACTTGCTGTAGTGGCGCTATACTGGAAAAAGTTCTTCGACTTTACCAAGCTCGATTTTTACATGAAGCTGGCTTTAGCAGTGATCCCGGCATTATTGCTGGGCAAGTTGTTCGATGAAATGATAGAAGAAGTTTTGGGCAACCCTATTCCCATCGCCATTGTACTTATCGTTGGCGGTGTTGTATTGCTTTTCGTAGACAACTACTTCAAGGACCCAACCGTTTTCAAAGAGGAGGATATTACTGTAAAAAAGGCTGTGACCATTGGCGTTTGGCAGTGCCTTGCCATGATGCCGGGTACGAGCCGTGCGGCGGCTTCCATCATCGGGGGTATGCAGCAGGGGCTTACACGCCAGGCCGCGGCCGAGTTCTCGTTCTTCCTTGCTGTGCCTACCATGCTGGCCGTAACAACTTATTCCATCCTGATAAAAGAATATGGCAATGCAGAGACCAAGGGCTATGAACTGATGATGGAGGGCGACAACCTGAAGCTTTTCGCCATAGGCAGCATCATTGCCTTTGTGGTAGCCATCATCGCGATAAAAGGCTTCATAGGCGTTATCAAAAAATACGGTTTCAAGCCATGGGGCTGGTACCGCATCATAGCCGGAGCACTGCTTTTGGCTTATTTTACAATGTATAAATAATTCCCCTTGGCCACACCCGAAGAATTCCTCGAAGGAAAAGTTGTCCTCATCGACAAGCCACTGCAATGGAGCTCTTTCCAGGCAGTGAATAAAGTGAAATGGAGCCTAAAAAAGCACCTTGGCCTTAAGAAGATAAAGGTAGGCCATGCCGGCACATTAGACCCCCTTGCTACCGGCCTGCTGATCGTATGCACAGGGAAGTTCACCAAGCGCATCTCCGAACTTCAGGGCATGGAAAAGGAATATACGGGTACATTCCATCTTGGCGCGACCACGCCATCCTACGATCTGGAGACCGAAGTGAATGTTACTTTTCCAACAAATCATATCAACGAAGCTCTTATTCACGATACACTCCCTCAGTTCATAGGTGAGATCGACCAGAAGCCTCCTGTATTTTCAGCCATTAAAAAAGACGGAAAACGCCTTTATGAACACGCCCGCAAAGGCGAGGAAGTTGAGATCGCCACCCGCAAGACCACCATACACGAATTTGAGATCACGCGCATTGCCCTGCCCGAAGTAGATTTCAGGGTAGTTTGCAGCAAAGGCACTTACATTCGCTCTCTGGCGTATGACTTTGGGATAGCGCTTAATTCAGGTGCGCATCTAACGGCATTGCGGCGTACGAAGATCGGCACATTTTCCGTTGAAGATGGTATATCGCCTGAATCTTTTGAAGATAGCGTTGAAAATCCTTCTGCTTAGTTTTTGGCACTGATCATTATCGATAAAAAAATATCTGTTATATGCTTTTGCCAACTTTCAAATCAACCCTTACATCAGTTTTACTGATCATCTCGATCTCCTGCTTCAGCCAGGATGATGACGAAAAGAAAGAAACGATTTTCATTACCCATTCCGACCCCGGCGACAAGCCTGCGGCGGAATTCATCTTTGGGCAATTATCAGTTTCAGTACCTATACGTGCCAACCCTTATGCCGACGAGATCCAGGAGTATTATGCAGAAACCGGTCAGGACTATAAACCAAATGTACTGGACTATGTTATTCCCAATGGGCTTAGTGCACACATCGGATTCGGAGTGCATTACAGATCGTGGGTAGGCATCAGCGCAAATACAGGCATTGACTGGCTGGCTACAGAAAAGCTGGTTTACGCACCGGTGTACGGCAGCGTGCTCTTTACACCTCAGCTGTGGGAGGAAACCAACATTTATATGCAGGCCGGCTACGGATGGAGCTATGCATTGGGGAGGGGGAACCTTTCAGGTTTTTACCAAAAATACAGGCTGGGGCTGATATTTGACAATACAGGCTCTGTTTTCCTCGACTTCAGCGCGAGCGATTTCCCAATTTATGAATATAAGTATGCGGGAAGTATCAGCCTTGGCGTAGCGATCACTAACTTTGGGCTATGAGATATTTTATTGCCTTTTTCATATTGATTACGACAGCAGCAACCGCTCAGGAAAAACAAAAGCTGCCCTTACTGAACGGCGACCTGATTTTCCAGGACATGGATTGCGGGCCGCTGTGCGATGCCATTGAGGCCGTGACCGAAGGTTACGGAGGAAAGGACTTCAGCCACATGGGCATGGTGTACCACCGAAATGATACCGTTTATGTAATTGAAGCAGCAGGCAGCGCCGTACGGATAACTACCCTGGAGAAATTCACTAAGAACACCAAAAAGGAGATGCCGGTAATGCGCCTGAAAGAAAAATACCGTCAGCTTATTCCATCAGCTATTGATTTTTCCCTGAAGCAACTTGGCGTACCGTATGACGATGAATATGTATATGACAATGGCGCTTATTACTGCTCCGAACTGATATATGACGCATTCCTGTTCGCCAATGGGGGTAAGCCTTTTTTTGAGCTTACACCAATGACCTATAAACAGCCCGGCAAAGATGAATTTTTCCCTGCCTGGGTAGAATATTATAAAGCAATAGGCAAATCCATACCTGAAGGATTGCCGGGATGCAATCCGGGTGGGATGTCGGGGTCGGAAAAGATCAGTTTTGAAATAATGGTACCTTCCAAACGTTAAAAAAACTAGAGATACGACACCTCGCACCGCTACTAAACCCCTTCATAAAAGGCACAATGCATTGTGGATCTGCTTTACCCTCAACCCTTATTCAGCATTTTCGAGCAAAAGTACTATCTCCTCCATTGTACTGATCCCTTTATCCTGCAAATACCATTTCTGCAGATCGGCTTTGGCCTCGTCCGGGATATGGCCGAATTTTTCCTTTGTATCCAGGATCAGCTTTGCGGCATCGTGTGGGCGTGGCCCCCAGCTCCCACGTGTGGTAAGCGTATCAGGTTCCACCAATATCAGTTTAGGAATAGAACGCGCGCCATTGGTAAGATAGGCATCCATCAGTTGCGGGTTTTGGTCGCGAAGTACAATGCGCAGCTCCAGTTTATTTGTAGCATTTGCCAGTTTTTCGATAACAGGTAAAATTTGCGCGGCATCCCCGCACCATCCTTCTGAAATAACTAAAAGCGTGTGCTTTGTTTTCAATTTATCCAGCCTGTCCTTTATTTCCTGCGGGACATGTATGGTCTTGTCAAGTCGGTTCATTCGCACTTCGTTCAGCGTGCTGTAGTGGGTCAGGTCTTCGCTTTGGGTATCGCCTGTAGAAAGCCCATCTTTAAGCAATTGCGACATGTGACCGCGGTATTCGGTATAGCTGTGGCTGTTGGCCAGGCTTTGTTCAATGATTACTGTCATGATCTTAATGCTGTTTGTTCTGCATTTTAACCAATCAAAAAGAAAGCCATGCCGCAAAAAACTGTAATTTAGTCAGGTTAATACCTACAAAATGAAATTTGACGGAAGCACTATAGGCCTCATCCTTTCGGGCGGCGGGTCTAAAGGCATTGCACACGCTGGGGTCCTTAAATTTTTCACAGAACAAAGCATTGTTCCACAGCACATTGCGGGAACGAGTTCGGGTGCCATTGTGTCGGCTTTATTTGCAGGCGGCAAAAAACCTGAGGAGATACTGGAATTTTTCAAATCTATTTATTTTTTCCACTGGAAGCATTTTACCTTTCGTAAGGCAGGGTTTATCGATTCCGATGCTTTCCGTGACTATTTTCACCAGATCTTTGGCGAGGCAACATTAGGCGACCTTCCTTATAAAATGCACCTCACCGCGACCGACCTCGTTTCGGGCAAGCTGAAGATCTTTGGGCCCGAAACAAAAGTTGCCGATGCCGTGTTGGCCTCTTCGGCTTTCCCCGGTATTATATCACCTTATGAGATAGACGGCAGGCTGTACAGCGATGGCGGTATCATAAACCACTTCCCGACCGACATTTTGCAGGGACGCTGCGAGACACTGATCGGTGTATATGTAAGCCCGATACAAAAAATTGAAGCGGCCGACATGAAGTCGATAAAAGCGGTGGCAACACGGGCCTACGACCTGCTTTCGGCCAACAGCAACATGCAGAAGTTCACGCTGTGCGACTGGGTCATCAGCCCGGATGAACTTGCATTATATCGCACATTTGAGACAAACAGGCATAAGATGGACGAGATCTTCCGCATTGGTTATGAAGCGGCAAAGAAGTCGTATGGGGAGTTGATAGTATAAGCCTCCAAGCCCTTCCGAAGGAGGGTAGCAGCTACGCTCATGCCTGTTAGTCAAAAGCAGAGGAGAGCGGCACCAGCTTTACTCATGCCTGATAAATGTGATCAACCGTTTTCAGTTTGTTAAAATTCTATTTTCCGAAAAAGTTTAATTGCTATATTTGCACCATTCAAATTTGTACCCTATGAAATATAAAAGGATCCTGTTGAAACTAAGCGGCGAAGCCCTTATGGGAGACAGGCAGTATGGCATTGATCCTAAAAGGCTTGCCGAATATGCCCAGCAAATAAAAGAGATACACGACATGGGTGTACAGATCGCCATCGTTATTGGCGGAGGCAACATCTTCCGGGGTGTGGCCGGGGCCAGCAACGGCATGGACAGGGTACAGGGCGACTATATGGGCATGCTTGCCACGGTAATCAACGGGATGGCGCTCCAGGGCGCGCTTGAGGATGCCGGCATGCCAACCCGTCTGCAGACAGCCCTTAAAATAGAAGCCATAGCCGAACCTTATATTAAAAGGAGAGCTGTACGCCACCTTGAAAAAGGCCGTATCGTGATCTTTGGCGCCGGAACGGGCAATCCGTATTTTACTACTGATACCGCTGCAGTCCTTAGGGGCGTGGAAGTGAATGCCGACGTGATACTGAAAGGTACCCGCGTAGATGGCATATATACCGCCGACCCTGAAAAAGATGCTACTGCAACAAAATATGATACCCTTACGTTTGAGGATGTTCTGAGTAAGGGACTTAACGTGATGGACACCACTGCCTTTACACTGAGCCAGGAAAATGAGCTGCCGATCATCGTGTTCGACATGAACAAGGAAGGCAACCTGGTAAAAGTATGCGAAGGCGAACTGGTGGGAACTACGGTAAATGTTTAATTTTTAAATCCTAAGAATTATCATGGAAGAAATTGATTTTATATTAGATAGCACAAAAGAATCGATGGACGGTTCATTGTCCCACCTTGAAAAAGAATTCCTTAACATCCGTGCCGGTAAGGCAAGCCCTGCCATGCTTGGCGGCGTAAAGGTAGATTATTATGGCGCGCCGACCCCGCTATCGCAGGTAGCCAACGTAAATACGCCTGATGCAAGGACGATCACCATTACACCATGGGAAAAGAGTATGCTGCAGCCTATCGAGAAGGCCATCATGATAGCTAACCTTGGCTTTAACCCGATGAACAATGGTGATAACATCATCATCAACGTTCCGGCGCTTACTGAGGAAAGAAGGCGTGACCTTGTAAAACAGGCAAAAGTTGAAGCAGAAGATGCAAAGATTGGTGTGCGCAATGCCCGCAAGGATGCGAATACTGACATCAAGAAGCTGGAGAAAGACGGTATGAGCGAAGATGTTTGCAAAGGCGCCGAGGAAGATGTGCAGAAGCTTACCGACAGTTACATAAAAAAGATAGATGAACTACTGGTACAAAAAGAAGCAGAGATCATGAAAGTATAATGAAGGCCCCCACTCTAGCGGGGGCTTTTTTGTGCACCATAAATTTGCAGAAAATCCGTTATCTTTACATCTCGATCAAAATTATCATGGCTGTAGCCGTAAAAAAACCGGGATCGCCGGACTGGATAATGCATCTGGAAGACGTGTCTGTTTTGGAAAAATCACTTTCTATGAAAAACGAAACCGAAATCGCAGTTTTAGGAAGAACTCTAACTCGTGACCAGAACGATGCGAAAACAGGAAGGACGTTATCTGACAGAAGAAGAGTTGTTGTAAGATATTGAAACCTGGTAATTCTTTAAAAAATACACCAAATCTAAAGATTCTTTTCTTTAGGACACATCCATGAGAATCCTTACCCTTTTGCTTTTCTTCCTTACGCTTTCCTTACAAGCGCAAACCGCCATTACCATAAAAGTAAAAGATGCCGAAAACAATGCGCCGTTACCTTTCGCTACGATCGGATCGGGCAAAAAAAATTTCATAACCGATGTAGATGGCAAGCTGGTACTCGACGACCCGGGAAAGACCATTACTATAAGCTATACCGGGTACAGCCCGCAGAAGCTTACAACAGAGAACGGCAAAAGGTTTTACACGATCAAATTACAGCCTCATACCGAAGAACTTAAAGAGGTCATTATTAACCCGTCTGATCCCGCTAACGAGATCATTGGCCGTGCTATCAGGCGGAAGCCGATGAACGACCCGCAGCAAAAACTGCAGAGCTTTAAATACAAGACCTACGACAGGCTCATTGTTACAGCTAACCCGGACTCAATAAGCGGTAAGATCGACTCAGTGTTCACCTATGAAAGGGCCGGGCGACTCTTCCAGAAAGTCGACTCATCGGGCTATAAGTTCAAAAAGATCATCGATAAGCAACACCTCTACCAAACGGAAAAGGTTTCGGAATTCAAGTTCAATAAAGAACAGGGTCTGAAGGAAGATGTGCTTGCCACACGCATGGCAGGCTTCAAAAAACCGCTGTATGAGTTCATTGGCCTAAAGCTGCAATCGTATTCTGTCTATTCCAACAAGATCGACCTTTTCGAGACCAAGTATGCCGGCCCGTTGGCGTATGATGCACTGCAATACTACAACTACTCTATACTCGACACCGTAATGGTAGATAACCGGAGTACGTACATGATCTATTTTATACCCAAGCGCAACAGCAAAAAAAAGCTGAAGGGGTTACTCTACATCGATAGTAACAATTATGGCGTAGCCAGGGCAGTATTGCGTGTAAAGAACATGCTTGACATAACCTCGACCCATAACTTTACCTACGAAAAGGACCAGCAATTGTGGTTCCCTGACAAAAAGACATTACAGATCGTAAAGGGCAATAACAAGGAAGACATCAAAATACTCGGGGAGACGATAAAGTTTGATGCTGTTACCAATGATAAGCGTAAAAGGGAATCGTCAGACTATGTGTACCTGCTTTCGGAATCGTCCAATTTTGACAAGGAATTCAATATACCGCTTACCATAAGGCGGACGGCTGTTGCCATAGAAATACGCGACGAGGCCACCGATCGCCCTGAAGAATATTGGAATAAGTTCCGTACTGATACCCTTGATGCGCGGAGCCATAAAACTTACATTGCCCTTGACAGTATCGTAGCAAAGGACAACTGGGAACAACGCATCATCCTGGGCAGGAAAATAGTCAACGGTTACCTCCCGGTCGGTGCTGTAGACATCGACCTGCGGCAGATAGTGAAATACAATAACTATGAAGGTTTCCGCGTAGGCATTGGCGGCGTTACCAATGACCGTTTCCTTGAGACATTCAGGCTTAACGGTTACGGAGCTTATGGTACTAAAGACGGGCAGTTCAAATACAGCTTTGGCGGTGCGTTGCGGTTGGGGAATTTTTCCAACTCATGGATCGGCGTTTCGTATACGGATGATGTGAAAGAGATCGGTAGTACCTCATTCGCGACCGATAAGAGGGTATTTAAGATCTACGATCCCCGCCCTATCAACATTTCGACCTTTTACAACCACCAGACCTGGCAGGGCTACATTGAAACAAAGATAATCCCAAAGACCGAGAGCATGTGGCAGGTGACCCGCAGCCGCATCGACCCTAAGTTCGATTACATCTACGCCCCTAACGGCGATCCATTGACGGTTTTCCACCTGACGACTGCTTCAGTGGCTTTGCAATGGAACCCTTTTAGCGATTTTATGCAAACCCCGACCGGAAGGCTCGAGACCGAAAAGCGCTTCCCGAAGTTCGCCTTCCAGTATACACAGTCGGTATCAGGATTGCTGGACAGTGACCTGACCTTTGGCAAGCTGGATTTCAGGGCAGAATTCGAGCAAAAATACCTTAACGGGCAAAAGACCTCTGCCCTCATCCAGACCGGTGTCGCGGTAGGTAATACCCCGCTTACCCACCTGTACTCTACCTCTCCCAACAACCTGGATAAGGATGGAGTACTCGAGCGTATTACCCTTGCCGGAAAAAACAGTTTTGAGACCATGTACTTTAATGAGTTCTTTTCGAGCCAGTACATGATGGTGCAGCTAAAGCACGGGCTCACCCGTTTTACCATTTTCCGTTCGCTAAAGCTGTCGCCTATGCTGGTCACACGCTTTGCATGGGGCAACATGGAGAAAAAAGAGGAGCACATCGGCCTGCGATACAACACACTTGAAAAAGGCTATTACGAAAGCGGCCTGGAATTCAATGAGATATTCAAAGGATTAGGCTTGTCGGCATTCTACCGTTACGGACCCTACCACCTGCCCTATTTCGACAGGAACATTTCGGTCAAGGTCTCCTATGTACTGAATTTGTTTTAGGGATGGAAGAAGATGGCAAATATAATGGGGTGAGGCCATCCAATACTAATGCGTCACAAACTTCAATCCTATTATCGAAGCAATTAAAGTCGTGATAAAGAACAGCCTCCAGAAATCGGAGGGCTCCTTAAAGACAAATATTCCCACAAGCACAGTACCTACAGCGCCAACGCCTGTCCACACCGCATAGGCCGTACCGATAGGCAATGTTTGTGTTGCTTTATACAACAAGATCATGCTGACGGTCAGGCAAAACAGGAATCCACCCATCCACCAATAGTAGTTGTTGCCCGTGGCCTCTTTTGCTTTTCCAAGGCAGGAAGCAAAACCTACTTCGAACAATCCGGCGATAATGAGTAATGTCCAATTCATGGTGATTTGTTTTTTACAAAGATACCGCCATTAGAAAAATTGAAGCATATTATTTGTGAAATTCATGGAATTCATATCAAAACATCTTTACGTTTTTCCTCTTTTCATTACATTTGCAGGCATTTGCGCATTGTGGCGCATCTATCCCAAAAACAGACTAATTTTTTTTAAAATGAAGCACACTAAAGTAAAAGACTTGCTGGACAGCGCCAAGCCGCTGGATGATGTATTAGTAAAAGGATGGGTAAGGACTTTCAGGAATAACCAGTTCGTAGCCCTAAACGACGGCTCGACCATAAATAACATACAGTGCGTCATCGACTTTGAAAATACGCCTGCAGACCAGCTAAAGAGGATCACCACCGGTGCTGCCATTGCCATAAAAGGTAACCTTGCACCAAGCCAGGGTGCCGGCCAAAAGTATGAGGTACAAGCTAAAAGCTTTGAGATATTGGGTGATAGCGACCCGGAAAAATTCCCGATGCAGCCTAAGAAGCACTCCCTTGAGTTCCTTCGTGAGAATGCCCATCTTCGCGTACGTACCAATGTATTTGGCGCGATCATGAGGGTACGTTCGGTGCTGTCGTTCGCCATTCACCAGTACTTTCAGGAGAAAGGTTTTGTATATGTGAACACGCCGATCATCACCGGCAGTGACGCCGAGGGTGCAGGCGAGATGTTCCGCGTAACGGCATTACCACCAACAGGCGCGCCGCTGAACGAGGAAGGTAAAATTGACTACAAGCAGGATTTCTTCGGGAAGGAAACCAACCTTACGGTATCGGGGCAGCTTGAGGGAGAGACCTATGCTATGGCACTTGGCCAGATCTACACCTTTGGGCCGACTTTCCGTGCTGAAAACTCGAACACCAGCCGCCACCTTGCGGAGTTCTGGATGATAGAGCCGGAAGTAGCGTTCAACGACCTGGATGCCAACATGGACCTGGCGGAAGATTTTATCCAATATGTTGTAAAGTATGCGCTTGAACGCTGCCCGGACGACCTTGCGTTCCTAAACCAGCGCCTTGCCGACGAAGAGAAGCAAAAGCCACAGGCTGAGCGCAGCGAAATGGGACTTTTGGAAAAACTGCAGTTTGTATTAGACAATAACTTTAAGCGTGTAAGCTATACCGAAGCCATCGACATCCTGAAGAACAGCAAGCCGAATAAGAACAAAAAATTCAACTATATTATAGAAGAATGGGGCGCCGACCTGCAAAGCGAGCACGAGCGTTTCCTTGTTGAAAAGCACTTCAAATGCCCTGTGATCCTTTACGATTACCCGGCGAAGATCAAGGCTTTCTATATGAGGCTGAACGACGATAACAAAACGGTACGCGCCATGGACATCCTGTTCCCCGGCATCGGCGAGATCGTGGGCGGTTCGCAAAGGGAGGAACGCCTTGATGTACTGCAGCAAAAAATAGCCGAGCTTGGCATCGACGAAAAAGAATTATGGTGGTACCTCGATACGCGCCGTTTCGGTACGGCAGTACACAGCGGCTTCGGCTTAGGCTTTGAGCGACTGGTGCTGTTCGTGACCGGCATGACCAACATACGCGACGTGATACCGTTCCCAAGGACACCGCAGAACGCGGAGTTTTAAAAACATGAAGCCTTCCTGACACGAAGGCTTTTTTTATTAAGAAAGGTAATGATCAAATTTTGACAGATCAAGCAGAGGGAACCTTTTTCGACTTATGATGGTAAAACCATCCTTTTATAATTTTATCCAAAAACGCATCAATTATTATGCCCGTTTTTGTAATTTTATCCTGTATAAATTACAGTGTTCATTATGCTCAAGCAAAACCTACAGTTAAAACTATCGCAGAAACTCTCACCACAGCAGATACAGCTCATGAAGCTGATACAGCTGCCTACGCAGGCCTTTGAACAGCGCCTGAAGGAGGAAATGGTGGAGAACCCCGCGCTTGAAGAAAGCAGTAAGGAGGATGAGTATGAATATGAGAAGGACGAGTTCGACAACAACGAAGATTATGACGACTATGATGATTATGAAGGTGAGAGGATAGATGCCGAAGACATAAACATAGACGAATACCTGAGTAATGACGAAACACCCGATTACAAGCTACAGGCCAACAATTACAGCGATGACGACGAAGAGCGTTCCATGCCCTTTGCCGCATCAGTTAGCTTCCACCAAAGCCTTATCGACCAGCTGAATACTTTTATCCTGAACGACAATGAGCGTGACATTGCTGAATTCCTTGTGGGCAGCATTGACGACATGGGCTACATTCGCCGCAGCATACCGGATATAGTTGATGACATGGCCTTTACCCAGGGCATTTATACCGATGAAAAAACAGTAGAGCACATACTGCACATTATACACCAGTTGGAGCCCGCAGGTGTAGGGGCCCGCGATCTTCAGGAATGCCTTTTGCTACAACTGAAAAGCAAAACACCGACAAGTTCTGTTGAGCTTGCCATCGATATAATAGAGAACCAGTTTGACGCCTTTACTAAAAAGCATTACGACAAGCTACTCCAAAAATATGATATTTCGCAGGAGCAATTGCGCAAGGCCATCGACGAGATAGAGCACCTGAACCCCAAGCCGGGCGGATCCTACGACAGCAGCTCACGCACCGTTGAGCACGTGGTGCCGGATTTTGCCATCAAGATCGTAGACGGCGAACTGGAACTGAGCCTTAACGGGCGTAATGCACCCGAACTGCATGTCTCTAAAGATTACCAGGAAATGCTGCAAACGTATAAGGACAGCCGGGACAAGTCGTCCCAACAAAAGGATGCCGTGCAGTTTATCAAGCAAAAGCTGGACTCAGCCAAATGGTTCATCGATGCGATACGCCAAAGGCAGGAAACGCTATTCGTGACCATGAACGCCATCATGCATTATCAGGAAGAATTTTTCCTTGATGGCGATGAAGGCAAACTGAAACCAATGATCCTTAAGGACATTGCGGACATGGTAGGATTGGACATTTCGACCGTTTCGCGCGTGGCCAACAGCAAGTATGTAGAAACTCCCTACGGGACCAAGCTGATAAAAGATTTCTTCTCGGAAGCGATGAAGAATGACCAGGGCGAAGATGTATCGACCATAGAGATAAAGAAGATCCTCAAAACGGTTATCGAGGACGAAGACAAGCGCAAGCCGTTACCCGATGACAAACTGGCCGACATACTGAAAGATAAGGGCTACCCGATAGCGCGCCGAACTATTGCCAAATATCGCGAGCAGCTGGATATTCCGGTAGCGAGGATGAGGAAGAAAATATAAAGCGGCATGAAAAAGCTGTTGCCCATTTTCTCCTATTTATTCCATCCGCTTTTGATTCCGGCGTATGCCACTCTTTTTTATTTTTTCATCACCAGGAACTTCTTTTACCAGCATGAGATTTACCTTGTGTTTTTACAGGTATTGATACTTACGCTGCTGCTGCCCATGTCGTCATTTTACCTTCTCAAGTCGCTTGGTAAGGTAAAGACCCGCATTATGAACGATACTAAGGAACGACGCCTGCCGCTTGCCTTCTACTGCATATTATTGCTCATACTTATCCGCAACAGCTTTTCTACGATCGTAATACCGGAATTGTATTATTACTTTTTAGGGATGCTGCTCAGCGCAATGCTTGCACTCATCTTCCTTCTTTTCGGGTTTAAGGCCAGCCTGCACATGATCGCCATGGCATCGCTCACATTGTTTATCATAAGCATATCGGCCTACTACCACATTACATTCCTATACATTATCATTTTCCTGGTGCTGTGTTCGGGCTTTGTAGCCTCTTCAAGGCTACAGTCGGGCACTAACGGGCTAAGTGAAATTGTGCTGGGCACACTGTTGGGTATATTGCCTCAGGTTGGGCTTTGGTATTTTTGGTTGCTGCCTTCGATATAAGGATCTTTTTTGTTACTTTATTTTATATATTACAATATATAAAATATCAGCCCGAGGTTGAGCGACTGCATCTTCAGCTCCTCGCCACTTTCCATATAAGCGTTTTTATATAGCGGAGTCATTGCGTAGCAGGCGTAAAAATTCCAAGTATTCCACCCGGCGGAAAGATAGGCACTGTATACGAAACGGTTCATATTGTTGTCATTGCGAACCTTTATCGTTTTGCCTCCATCGGGTTCATATTGTGCTTTATCATACAGGAGCATACTCACCTTCGCACCGGCATAAATACGCCAAAACTTATGGTCAATAGAATTGGAATTGCGCCACCGAAGTTCCAGCGGCACCTCAAGGTAATGCAGTACCAGCTTATTTTTATCGAACCCTCCCTCGTCCATCACGGCGTAGTTATTCTTACCTCCGCCAAGGTCTGTTACTACAAGGTTGTGCTTTATGTTGCTGTAAGAATATCCCAAGCCCAGCGCTATGGAATGGTTCCTGCGTTCATTAATGGGCATATCCCTCAGAAAGCCTGCAGAAAGGCTCGTTGAAAAGGAGTACTGCCTGTACCCTACCGGCTTGCCCTGCATCAGGTTATACGAGATCGTGGCATAGAACTGGTCTTCCCTATATTTAGGGTCGTTAAAAGCCGGTACGCTGTCCATCTCTATCGTATCGCGGGCACGTTCCAATTCGTTTACCTGTGCCGAAAGCGGCAGGAAACAGAAACCCATCAAAAAGGCATAAATGTAGCGCATACGGTTTTGATCTTAGTGATACAAAGATGCGAAAAGTTTTGTTTGCTATGAATTGTACCCTGTCAGGAATTTGAAGATAGTTCGGTTTTTTTTCTACACAAGGACACAAATTATACTTTCTTAAAGATCGTACTCGCCGTATGTCCTCCAAAACCGAATGTATTATTAAGCACATAGTTCACTTTACGATCAAGCGGCTTGCCCAGCACTATACAAAGCCCCGGTGGTATTGCAGGGTCTAAGTTTTGTGTATTGATTGTTGGCGGGATAACGTTGTGCTTTATTGTCAAAATGCTGATGATGCTTTCGATCGCACCTGCCGCGCCAAGCAAATGCCCTGTCATCGATTTGGTAGCGCTTACCGGGACATCCAAACCGCTAAACACGGTAGCTATCGCGGCCAATTCACTCACGTCACCCTGTGGTGTGGAGGTTGCGTGCGCATTTATATAACCGATTTCTGATGGCTGCAGTCCGGCATCCGCCAAAGCTTTTCGCATTCCGAGTGCTGCGCCAAGGCCATCAGCAGGGGTCCCTGTTAAATGGTACGCATCAGCCGCCATACCACCTCCTACTATCTCGGCATAAATAGCTGCGCCGCGGGCTACAGCATGATCCCATTCCTCCAGGATGAGGGCACCCGCCCCTTCCCCTGCCACAAACCCGTCACGACCAGCATCAAAAGGCCTGGAGGCACCCTGCGGGTCATCATTATTTTTAGATAAAGCATGCGAAGCATTGAACCCGCCGATCGAAGATCGGGTAATTGCTGCTTCACTCCCACCGGCGATCATTACGTTGGCCTTACCCAGGCGTATGGTATCGAATGCGGAAATGATCGCGGTATTGGATGAAGCACAGGCTGATACGGTAGCGTAATTGGGCCCATGTAACCCATAGTGTATGGAAAGCACACCCGCCGCGATATCAACTATCATTTTAGGGATAAAGAATGGATTGAACCGTGGTGTGCCATCACCCGAATTAAATTCTGTCATCTGCTCTTCAAACGTACCGATACCGCCGTTGCCTGATGCCCATATCACGCCAACCTCAAAGCGCTCGTCCTGTGTCATAGTCTCAAGATCCAACCCGGAATCTTTAACAGCTTCTTCTGTTGCGGCTATGGCGTATTGTGTAAAGAGGTCATACTTGCGGGCTTCTTTCCTGTCTGCGTATTTCTCAATATCAAAATCCTTCACCTCGCAGGCAAATCGTGTTTTGAATTTAGACGCATCAAATTTAGTGATAGGCCCTGCACCACTTTTCCCGGCAAGGATATTAGCCCAAAATTCCGGGACAGAATTGCCCAATGGTGTTATGGCTCCCAGGCCTGTAACTGCTACTCTTTTCATGAATTTATTTTTTAATGTCTGTACGCAGCAGGTTGGTATATCCTTTAGCCACCAGCTTTGTCATTTTTTTATTCCAGATCTCGCATTGCGCGTTGGTGATCTGGCTCCCTTTTTTTAATATGGCAGTTTTAGCTACTACCATATCACCTTCGCGCGCGGGCGAGAAATAATCAACGGCCAGGTTGACCGAAACATAAAAATAAGGTTCGCCATAAGATATCAGTGTAGCGCCTATGGCATCATCGATCATAGCGGCCGTAACACCGCCATGCAGTGTACCGAACGGGTTGGTCATTTCTTTACGTATCACATATTCAAATGTAAGGCTGCCCTCTTCTACTGCCCTCATTACCGGTCGCAACCAGTTCATAAAGGGCGAGGGTGAGTTTTGCACTTCTTTGCCTACGAAACTTTGTAAAAACTCTTTTGCTTTTTGATCCATGGTTTTCAATTTAAATACCAAATGGTATATTTAATACTATAAAAATACATACCTTTCGGTATGTTACTATTTAAGAAGATCATTTTGCTATTTCATCGATCATTTTTCCGGCCTGCTTCATGGCTGCTTTAAGTCCACCCATTTTCCCGGTTACTTTAGCAAGCATCAATCCGCCTTCTATCAGCGCGATGAGCGCACCCGCAAATTCCTTTTCATCAAACTTCTGGCGGATCTCCTTTTTCTCCCGGCCAACCTTTATGACTGATATGATCGTTTTGTACCAGGCATCAATAGCATTACCGGCTTTTTGTTTTAAGCCTTCATGGGTATCATCCGACTCTACCGAAGTATTCAGCACAGGGCAGCCTCCATCCAGTGCGGGGATCTTAATAAATTCTGAATAAAGTGTAAGGTAGACCCTCAGCTTGTCCGCAGCATTTACCTGTTCAGCCATATTCTTTTTAACGATGGATGACATTACCCCGAAATTATAGTCAAAAACAGCCAGTGCTACTTCATCCTTATTTTGGAAATTGCCATAAACACTTCCCTTGGTCAGGCCGGTAGCCGCTGTAATATCAGCAATGGAAGTTCCGGCATACCCCTTTCTGTTGAAAATGGGCGCTGTCCTCTCTATAATGAACTGCCTTGTTTTATCTGCTTTGGTCATACGCATATAATTTCATTACAAAATTATACCAAACGGTATTATTAAAAAAATAAAATTCAAACTATTTATGGCCTACAAATCCTAATCTTATGCTAAAGGGCAAGGAAAAGCTTTATATAATATGTAATTTTATGTTTATAATTAAACACAAACACTATGCAGATCAACATAAACACCGACAACCATGTCGATGCGGGGGAAAGACATGAAAATTATTTTTCTGAAGTTTTACACAATACACTGAAACGCTTTGAGGACAAGATAACAAGCCTTGAAGTTCACATTGGCGATGAAAATGGAGACAAATTCGGCACTGATGACAAACGATGCACTATTGAGGCCCGTGCGAATGGACTTAACCCCTTAGCGGTTACCAATCATGCAGATTCTGTTGAGTTGGCCGTTAAAGGTGCAGCCACTAAAATGAAGCATCTCCTGGAGCACACTTTTGACAAGATGCGCACCCATTAACATACCTATGCTTTAACCGGCAAGCCTTCAGGATAACATATTCTGAAGGCTTTTTTTTATTTACTTTTCGCTTCTATCTTGTCCTTATGGTTTTCCTGTGCTTCGTCCAGCGAATGAGATTCGTGCAGGTTTTGTGCCTGCTTGCTCAGATCGGCAAGCTTAGCGTAATATTTTTTAACAACTTCCATTTCCTGCTCGGTCATGTCCTCAATGTCGATGAGGCGGTTACTTGCAAATTCATTGCATGCTACAAGCTCATTCAGTTTGAGCTGGATAGCGAGTGAATCTTTATTTTGCGATTTCTGGATAAGGAACACCATAAGGAAGGTAATGATCGTCGTGCCTGTGTTGATCACCAGCTGCCATGTTTCGGAATAATCGAATATCGGACCGCATATCGCCCATACCACAACGATCAGGAATGCCGTGGCGAACATGGAGGTGCTTCCTGAGGCCTTTGTCACTTTTGCGGCAAAAGTTTCAAAAATATCTGTAGATTTTACATCAGTCTTCTTTGTCATATAAATGTGATTTAGCAAAATAATAGTACAAATTTAAGCGTATTAGCCTATAAATCACAATGATCTTCTCATTATCAGCCTGCTTTCATTTTCCACCTGGACCTTTTGCTGCTGCAATACCATTTCGGCCAGTATGCGGCCCATTGCCCTGAAGTCGGTAGATATGGTAGTGATGCCGTTGCCTACCACTTTTTTAAGCGGAGTATCATTATAGGAAATGATGCCGATATCCTTACCCATTTCAAGTCCCTGACCATTGGCCTGCTCGATGACACTAACCAGATGCCGGTCGTTCGGTATTACAAACACATCACCTTTTATAATAGTACGCCCTTCGAGATCCGGGATCACTTCACAGTCAAAGGCATGGTCTTTACAAAAATTGGTAAAGCCTTCAGCCATACCGGGGGGCTGCTTAAAAGCAGGGAAAATGAGGATCAGCCGTTCGTATTTTAGCAGCCTGGCTTTCGCCGAAAGTAATCCGTTATACATATCCTTCACAAAATTTTGATGAATGGACGGATAATCATGCAGGTCGGTGTTGGCCTGGTCAAGAATATACACATCGTTTTTCGGCAGGGCTTTTATTAAAGATGCCGCGCCTTTAAGCGTAGTTGGCATGATGATGTATTTGGAATAGTCGCCATTATTTTCGTTGACAAGCTTTTTGAACACCTCAATGCTGAAGTAATGGAAGAAAATATCGATCTGCGCATTGCTGTCCATAGTTTCCATGAAGGAATTATAGAGGTCTTCCTTAAATGTATTGAACTCATCGAACAGCAGGAAAATACGCTGCTCGAAGCTGAACTCCACACTCTTTATATAATAGCCTTTCCCAAGCCTGGAATAAATGATACCACGTTTTTTCAACTCGTCATACGCCTGGAGTACGGTATCCCGCGACAATGAAAATTCCAAAGCGACTTTATTCACCGAAGGCAGCCTATCGCCACGGTTAAGCCTTTTTTCAGCAATGGCTGTTTCTACAGAGAGGATGATCTGCTTATACTTCGGGAGGCTGCTACGTGCATCGAGGATTATTATTTTCATCGTGGTGTGTTTCACACTTTTTATAAACTGGTAGCTAATATACAAAAAACTGGTAGGTACTGGTATGCTTGTTACATTATAACTTCTACTTTTGGTAATGATATGATAATAAAATCATGGAAAAAAATCAGATTTCTCATTTTGTTGACACCTTAGATGCTAAAACTTTCGGTATAATGACTGATGGCACGGCGGTTCTATGCCATACCATTTCCAACTTACGTGGAATGGAGGCGTCTGTGATAACCTATGGCGCCACCATAACTTCCCTGCAAATTCCTGCACGAGGCGGCAAAGTAGATGTTGTATTGGGATTTGACTCCCTGCAAAACTATATCGACTCCTACAGCCTGCCCAGCGCGCCTTACTTCGGGGCTGTAATAGGCAGGTATTCGGGTCGGATAAAGAAAAGGAAATTCAGTATAAACGGGCAAAAATACCAGGCAGCATCCAACCACGGTGAACACACACTGCATGGCGGTTTTGAAGGTTTTGGGCAAAAAGTGTGGCAGGTAGAAAATGTTTCGGCGAATGCCATTACTCTAAGCTATACCTCTGCCGATGGTGAGGAAGGTTTTCCCGGTGAACTTACGGTACACGTAAGCTATACCCTAACCGAAGACAACAAGCTCGTGGTGCAGTATTGGGCAGCATCAACCAAAGACACCGTACTTAATTTGACCCAGCACAGCTATTTTAATTTGGAGGGCCATTCGCAAACGATTGAAAAGCAGCAACTGTTCATCAATTCCAATAAAGTGCTTGAAACCAGGCCCGACGGAATTCCAACAGGGTTGTTGCTGAAAGTGGACAACTGTCCGTATGATCTCACTACCCCAAAGGACTGCCCAACAAAAATAGATACTACTTTTATAATTGATGATAATACGGTTCCGGTAGCGTCATTAACAAGCGAAGAGACCGGTCTAAAAATGACGGTTCGCACCAATCAGCCATCGGTACACGTATATGTAGGAGGCAATTGCTTTGGAAAGATAAAAGGAAAGGAAGATACACAATACAATACCTTAAGCGGTATTTGCTTTGAGGCACAGCATTATCCTGACGCGCCCAATCACCCGCACTTCCCCTCTACCCTGCTGAAAAAGGGAGAAGAATACCACCAAAAAACAAGCTTTAAATTCGAACAACTATAATTATACAGTTATGAAGAAATTTTGGGTACTACTTTTCGGAAGCCTGCTTTCACTGACGATCTCCTGCGGAAGCGATGACAGCAAGGGCAATAGCGACGATGGGCCTATCGTAGAAGAGGATGCCTTTGTACGCGGAGTTGACATGTCATTCCTTCCCGAGATCGAAGCAGCAGGTTATGCCTATAAAAATGCTGCGGGTCAAACAGAAGACGCACTGGCAACATTGAAGGCCGCAGGCGTGAACACCATTCGCATACGCCTTTGGAAAAACCCTGCCAACGGGCATTCGGGCATGGCAGAGGTGAAGGCACTTGCCCAAAGGGTTAAGGCAGCGGGAATGAAAGTGTGGCTTACAGTACACTACTCTGATACATGGGCCGACCCGGGCCAGCAGGCTACACCGGCAGAGTGGACAGGACTTAACCTACAGCAATTGACCGACCAGGCCATGCTGTATACTGCTAACATTTTGGCAGAAATAAACCCCGATATTTTCCAGATTGGCAACGAGACCAACACCGGTTTCATGTACCCTCTGGGTAATGTTTCGACCAATGAAGCAGGCTTCCTGCAACTGGTGAACGGCATCAGCGCGACCATACGCCAGAATGCGCCTGATACCAAGATCATGATCCACTATGCGGGCATTGCTGATAGTGCCGACTGGTTCTTCAACAAAGTAGCCGATGTGGATTACGATTACATAGGCCTTTCCTACTACCCTATATGGCATGGCAAAAACACAGGCAGCCTGCAAATAAAGATGCAGCAGCTGGGTACTGCACACAACAAAAAGGTGCTTGTTGCCGAAACTGCCTATCCCTTTACCCTGGGTTGGAACGACTGGACCAACAACGTGGTGGGCCAAAACGACCAGCTGATCCCCGCCTACGCAGCATCGGCTGACGGGCAAAAGGCTTTTATCAATGCTATTCGCAGTGTGGTGAAGAACAGCGGCACCGGTATCGGTTTCTGCTACTGGGGTGCGGAGTGGACCGCCTTCCGCGGCCCGGAGGCTTCTAATGGCTCTACCTGGGAGAACCAGGCGCTATGGGGCTTTGACGGAAAAGCGCTCCCTGCAATGGAGGCTTTTAATAAGTAGGCCTCACCCCGCCCTCTACAAAGGAGATGGGTAAGGTTTGAAAAATAAATAAGTTTGGTTTAATTGGTGAGTAAACTACCCCCGGCTACCGAAAGCCGGGGTGGTTTTACAAAAATGATCATACCCCTTAATATAGAACAAATGAGCATGACCCAAAAACATCTCTCCATCATCGCCATCTCGGCACTTGCCATGAGCTGCGGCAGCGAAAAAGAAAAGATCTATCTTGGCGCCGACCTTTCGTATGTTAACGAAATAGAGGACTGCGGCGCATACTACCAAAACGGCGGCAAGAAAGTAGACCCCTACAAACTTTTTGAGGAGAAGGGCTGCAACCTGGTACGCATCAGGCTATGGAACGCGCCCGAGGCATCACCCTACTCCAACTATGCCGATGTAAAAAAGAGCATCAGGCGCGCGAAAGACAACGGCATGGAAGTGCTGCTTGACTTCCACTACTCCGACACCTGGGCCGATCCGGGAAGGCAGGACATCCCCAAGGCGTGGGCTGCGATCACCGATGTAAAAGTACTGGGCGACAGCGTGTACAACTACACCTACAACACACTGATGAAACTGGACAAGGAAAACCTGCTGCCCGAAATGGTCCAAGTGGGCAACGAAACCAACAACGAGATATTGCAGCCGAAAGGGACCATAAAAGATACTATCGACTGGAAGCGCAACAGCCACCTGCTGAATAGGGGATTAAAGGCAGTGCGCGATGTATCGGCAAAAACAGGTAAGAAAGTGGAGTCGATGCTTCACATTGCCCAGCCCGAGAATGCACTTAAATGGTTTAAGCCAGCGACCGAAAACGGCCTTACCGATTATGACTACATTGGGCTTTCATACTACCCACTGTGGTCCGAGTACAAATTTGACCGCCTGCCGGAAGCCATCAGCACGCTGAAGAACACTTACAAAAAGAAAGTCATCATTGTGGAAACATCCTATCCTTACACCATGAACAACGTGGATAAGGCCAACAACATCCTCGACAAAAAAGCACTTATTGAAGGGTATCCCGCCTCACCGGAAGGCCAGAAAAAATACATGATCGACCTGGTAAAGCTCACGCTGAAAGGTGGCGGCAGCGGCGTCATCTACTGGGAACCGGCCTGGGTAACGTCTTCCTGCAAAACGCTGTGGGGCGACGGCTCGCACTGGGACAACGCCACCTTCTTTGATGCCGCCAACAACAATGAGGCACTGCCCGGATTTGATTTTTACGATAAGGATAATTATAAATAATTTATAACACACTCCTAGCCCCTCTCAAGAGGGGAAGAGCTTCACTAATGCCGCTCAAAGTTTGAGTAAGTATATTTGAGTGAAGCTGCTCCCCTCTCCTTCGGAGAGGGGGTTGGGGGAGAGGACAAATCATGAAAAAAACACTTTTAGCGATCATCATCGCGGCACAGTTCATCGCCTGCCATAAGCCCGCTTCGGTTACAAGGACGAAAAAGGATTTCGGCAGCAACTGGCAGTTCATGCGCGACAGCGACCCCGCAACGGCGGCAAACGTAAACCTGCCGCATACGCCAAGGATAGAAAAACTCATACCCATAAACCAATGGCAGGGCGACTGCGTATACACGAAGACATTTGATGTCAGCACCTCGGCAGACGAAAAGCTGTTCCTGTATTTTGAAGGTGTGATGCATGAGGCGATCGTACTGGTAAACGGCCAGCAGCTGGCACACCATAAGGGCGGCTACACCCCATTTACCGTAGACATTACCACTGTCGCAAAAGTGGGCAGCAATGTGGTTGAAGTAAAGGTCAACAATGAGGATAACCCCATGATCCCACCAGGGAAGACGATAAAGACGCTCGACTTCAATTATTTCGGGGGCATCTATCGTAATGCTTACCTCATCCGTACCAACAAACTGTACATAACCGATGCCGTTAATGCGCAAATAGCTGGCGGCGGGGGCCTGTTCATTAAATTTAATGACATTACCCCTGAAAGTGCAGAAGGGACGTTGACAATAAATGTACAAAACGACTTTGATATTGCTAAAACCTTTTCTATCAAAGCCATCCTTACAGATGCCGCCGGTAAAAAGCACGAGTTTACAAACCCCGGAACGACAATGCAGCCGGGGACTTACGGGACCGGGCTTATTGAACTTAAAATAGACAAGCCTCTTTTGTGGTCGGTCACAGATCCTAACCTGTACACATTAGAGGTACAGCTCTTTTCAGGTAGAAAATTGGTTGACAGCTACATTACCAAAACGGGCATCCGTAAAATAGAGATTAACGATAAAGGCTTTTTCCTGAATGGGAAAAAGATGTTCATCAATGGTACCAACCGCCACCAGGAATACCCGTATGTGGGCTATGCCATTTCGGATGAAGCACAGTACCGCGATGCCGTAAAGATAAAAAATGCCGGGTTCGACATGGTACGCCTGTCGCACTACCCGCATTCGGAAGCCTTCATGAAGGCCTGCGATGAGTTGGGCCTTTTGGTCATGAACTGCATTTCGGGCTGGCAGTTTTTCGGTAATGAGGAATTTGTAAAGAACTCGTATCAGGAAATACGCGACCTGGCCCGCCGTGATCGTAACCACCCGAGCGTTTTTGCATGGGAAGTATCGCTTAACGAAAGTGAAATGAGCGAGGACTACATGAAAAAGGCCAACGAAATACTGCGTGCTGAACTTCCGAACAAGGATATTTATACCGCGGGATGGATGGACAATGCCAATTACGACCTTTTCATCCCTGCACGCCAGCACGGGAAAGCCCCGGATTACTGGAACAACTACAGCAAGGGCAATCGTAAGATATTCATTGCCGAGTATGGCGACTGGGAATACTACGCGCAAAACGCCGGCTTGAACCAAACCGCATTTGCCAATCTTAAAGAAGAGGAACGCACCAGCCGCCAGTTGCGCAGTGCGGGTGAAAAACGTTTGCTGCAACAGGCGTTCAACTTCATGGAAGCGTTCAACTCCAACCTGAAAGGAAAGGATAAAAGCACGATAGGCCAGGCCAACTGGCTGATGTTCGACTATAATCGCGGGTACAGCCCCGATATTGAAAGCTCGGGCATCAGCGATATTTTCCGTATCCCAAAATTCGCTTATTACTTCTACCAAAGCCAGCGTTCGCCAAAAGAGAAACTGGCATCTAATCTGGTTTCGGGGCCAATGGTGAACATTTCAACCTACTGGGATGCCAAATCGCCAACCGATGTTACCGTATACAGCAACTGCGATGAGGTGGCGCTCTACGTTAATGATGTTTTGGTAGCAAAGCAAAAACCTACGCGCACGAAATTCTCTGACCAGCTGCAGCACCCTCCGTTTGTTTTCAGCCTGGGTAAATTTACGCCTGGCACCCTGAGGGCGGAAGGTTTCATCGACGGAAAACCGGTAAGCGAGCATAAAGTGGCAACCCCGGGAGCGCCTGCGCGTTTGGAGGTATCCCTTGACCCCTCCGGAAAAGGCATTAATACAAATAAGCCGGATGTAGTATTTGTATATGCTAAAGTTACGGATGGTAAAGGTACACTCGTTCATGATTCCAACCTTGCAGTGACCTTTGAAGTAGAAGGACAGGATGCAGAGATCGTAGGTGGAAACACCATAAGGGCAGAGGAAGGCATTGCCACCATAGTTTTACGGACAGAAAAGGCACAAGGACCATTAGTTATCAAAGCCAGCGCACCGGGGCTGCCAACGACCATACACAAAATCAAGTAATGAAAAAGAAATTAGTAAAGCAGGTTACTGCTTTTTATAAGGAATGCTTTGGCGAAGCGCCGCAGCACATTGTACTGTCGCCGGGACGCATCAACATCATCGGTGAGCACGTAGATTATAACGACGGCTATGTACTGCCTGCCGCCATCAACAAATATGTTTGCTTTGCGGTATCGCCCAATGAAGATAGCAAGTGCGCCATTGTGGCCAAGGACATCGACGGGCATTATGAGTTCAATGTGAATGACGAGCTGAAGCCTGTTGACAAAATGTGGGTCAACTATTTTTTGGGCGTGCTGCACCAGTTGCAGGACAGGGACAACCTGAAAGGCTTTAACATAGTATTCAGCAGCACCGTGCCTATGGGAGCGGGGTTATCATCCTCGGCCGCTGTAGAATGCGGGTTTGCTTTTGCACTTAACGAAATGTTCGGCTTTGGTCTTTCCAAAGAAAAGATCGCATTGATCGGCCAAAAGTCGGAGCATACTTTCGTTGGGGTAAACTGCGGCATCATGGACCAGTTTGCCAGCGTATTCGGTAAAAAGAACCAGGTGATAAAGCTGGACTGCAATACCCTGGAGCACGACTACCACAAAGCCGACTTTAAAGATTATGCGCTGCTGTTGCTGGACAGCCGCGTAAAGCACACCCACCTTACCTCAGGTTACAACGACCGCAGGCGCGAAGTGGAAGAAGGCTTTGCCGTACTGAAGCACCATTACCCGGAAATAACTACCTTCCGTGATTGTACGGAGGAGATGGTTTTGGCAGTAAAAGAGGCGTTAGGCGAGGTGAACTTTAAGCGCTGCCATTTTGTGGTAAAAGAGATACAACGTGTTTTGGATGCTGTAAATGCATTAGAGAAGCAGGATTTTGCTACTTTAGGGGCATTAATGCTGGAAACGCACGACGGGCTCTCCAAAGACTATGAGGTGAGCTGTGAGGAGATCGACTTTTTGGTGGATGCCGTACGCAATGACGAAAACGTGCTGGGGTCGCGCATGATGGGCGGCGGCTTTGGCGGATGCTCCATTTCACTGGTAAAGAAAAATGCGGTTGATGGAATTATAGAGCGTGTAAGCCGTGAATACAAAGAAAAATTCCATATTGCGCTGGAACCCTATAAAATAAAAATAGCCAAAGGGACTACCCTTTATACCGAATAACATGCAGCCATTTGACAATAACGAACACCCGCACAGGAGGTTTAACCCGCTTACGGGCGAGTGGATACTCGTATCGCCGCACCGTGCCAAAAGGCCGTGGCAGGGGCAAAAGGAAAGCGCAAACAGCGTAACCCTGCCGCAATATGACCCTGCGTGCTACCTGTGCGCCGGTAATGAGCGATCAGACGGGACAAGGAACGACGAATATACCGATGTGTATGTTTTCAATAACGACTTCCCATCATTATTACAGGAAGAAGTTGCCCCGCAGGCAGACAGTGATCCGCTATTCCAACTGAAGCCCGAACGCGGGATCAATAAAGTGATCTGCTTTTCGCCAAGGCATGACCTTACGCTGCCGGAAATGGAAACGGATGCGATAGAAAAGGTAATTGATGCATGGAAGCAACAATACATTGAGCTGGGCACCAAGGACTTTATCAACCATGTGCAGATATTTGAGAACAAGGGCGCAGTGATGGGCTGCAGCAACCCGCATCCGCATGGGCAAATTTGGGCGCAGTCGTCGCTTCCCACGAATGTGGAGAAAACGCAGGCTAACATGAAGGCCTATTATGATAAGAACGGCAGGAGCCTTTTGGCCGACTACCTTGCCGAAGAACTGAACCGTAAAGAGCGCATCATATCCGAGAACGGACACTTTGCGGTACTGGTGCCTTTTTGGGCAACATGGCCGTATGAAACGCTCATCATCAGCAAGCGGCATTTTAGCAACATTACCCAAATGAATGCTGAAGAGCGGACGGCATTTGCAGCAATGCTAAAAACCATTACCGTAAAATACGACAACCTGTTCGAAACATCGTTCCCCTACTCCTCCGGTATCCACCAGTCGCCAACCGATGGACAGGAACACCCGGAATGGCATTTTCATATGCATTTTTACCCGCCGCTGTTACGTTCGGCTACGGTGAAAAAATTTATGGTGGGCTACGAGATGATGGCCGAGGCGCAGCGCGACATATCCCCCGAAAAAAGCGCCGAGGTGTTGAGGGAACTTCCTGAAATACATTACAAACAAAAATAACCGAACCTCAATGAAAGCATTATCAACTCCCGATTATATAGTATTCCTGTGCTACTTCGTATTGATCGTTAGCTACGGCCTGTGGATATACTATCGCAAAAAAAAGGAAGCCACTACCAGTAATGATTACTTTTTGGCCGAAGGTTCCCTTACATGGTGGGCTATTGGGGCATCGCTCATAGCCAGTAACATCAGCGCGGAGCAATTCATAGGCATGAGTGGCAGCGGCTTTAAGCTGGGGCTCGCCATTGCCACTTACGAATGGATGGCGGCCATCACCCTCATTATCGTAGCGGTATTTTTCATCCCTGTATACCTCAAGAACAAGATATTTACCATGCCGCAGTTCCTCAAGCAGCGCTACAATGGTACCGTGGCCATGATCATGGCGGTGTTTTGGCTTGCACTGTACATTGTGGTGAACCTCACGGCCATACTCTATCTTGGGGCTTTGGCGATCAGCAGCATTTCAGGTTTCGACATTACGCTGTGCATGGCATTCCTGGGCATTTTCGCAATATTCATTACCCTTGGGGGAATGAAGGTTATCGGCTATACCGATGTGGTACAGGTGTTTTTCCTAATACTGGGCGGCCTTGTAACAACGTACCTTGCCGTGAACCTTGTAGCCGACGAATTTGGCGGTAGCGGGGTACTTGACGGTTTTGCCTTTATGGGCGAAAAGGCCGCAGGGCACTTCGACATGATATTCACCAAAGACAATCCCAATTACATTGACCTCCCGGGCATCTCAGTACTTATTGGCGGTATGCTCATAACCAATCTTTACTACTGGGGGTGTAACCAATACATTACGCAACGTGCCCTTGGCGCCGACCTTAAGACGGCCCGCCGTGGTATACTGTTCGCCGCATTCCTTAAATTATTAATGCCGCTTATTGTAGTAATACCGGGCATTGCAGCATTTGTGTTGTACCAGCAGGGGCATTTCCAGACCGATATGCTGCAGAATGGCGAAATGAACCCTGACCGTGCCTACCCGGTATTGCTTAACCTGCTTCCTTCGGGACTGAAAGGATTGGCATTTGCAGCGCTTACGGCGGCTATCGTGGCTTCACTTGCAGGAAAAGCCAACAGTATCGCAACGATATTCACCCTCGACATCTATAAGCAAAAAATCGACCCAAATGCCAGCGAGAAGAAGCAGGTAAATGTGGGTAAGATAACAGTCATACTGTCAATTATAGCGGCTATTATCATTGCGCCTTTCCTGGGCATTGATAAGAAAGGGGGCTTCCAGTTCATACAGGAATTCTCAGGCTTCCTTAGCCCGGGCGTGTTTGCGATGTTCCTGCTGGGCTTCTTCTGGAAGAAAACTACGGCCAATGCGGCAATGTACAGCATGATCGGCGGATTTGTGTTCTCAGTGATCCTGAAATTCATGCCGGAATTCATTAACCTGCAGCCGTTGTACGAAATAGGCTTTGCCGTACCACACCCTGAGACGGGCGTTTACGAAATACCGTTCCTCGACAGGATGGGCATAGTGTTCGTGCTTTGTGTCGTGGGTATGTTCTACATCAGCAGGAAAGAGACCGGCAAAGGCGATGACCTTAACGGCCTTGAAGTAGATACTTCCATGTTCCGCGTTGACCGCTCATTCATGATAGGTACTATTATACTAATAGCACTGGTGGCGGCATTGTACGCCTACTTCTGGTAGGCATTATATCCCCCATATTTTAAATGCCCTTTGCACTATTTGCAAAGGGCATTTACTTTTAAGAGGACCTTGCAGTTAACGCAAACTATAGCGTCCCCAATATTTTATCCATGACCCAACTGGTATGCGCGCCGGCTCGGCCGGTGGAAGGATGCATTATGTTACCCCGCAGATGCTCCCGCATATTCTGCACATGGTACAGCTGGATATTTTCGGGGTGGTCTATCACTGCTTCCTGTCTGCCAGTGCCATTGGTCAGTACCAGCGGCACCTCATCAAAAACGGCAAACTCGATCTTCCCTTTACTGCCGTAAATGACCACATCATCAGCGCGTTCAGACAGACCGGAATTCCAAGTGCCCACACCCGTTACGCCACTTTCGTGAAGCCATGATCCCGTTACGGCATCCTTCGCAGTGTATGATCCCTGCTGGTTAAGGCTGTGCCCGGATGCTGACTTAACTTTCCCGAACAAATGTGCGAACAGGTCGAGCCCGTGACTGGCAAGATCATCAAAATAGCCCGCCGGGGCAATGTTGGCATCGGTACGCCAAAAATATTGCCCTGACAGGTCCATAGGTGACGGTGTGCGGCCCAAATGCCAGCTTATATGGCGCACCTCCCCTATGTGCCCCTCTTCGATCCATTGCTTTACCTGTAAAAACCTGGGCAGCGAGCGGCGGTAATAGGCCACGAACAACGGCAGGCCTTTTGCTTCAAACGCTTCGCAGATCGCTTCGCATTCAGCATACGATGGCGCCATGGGCTTTTCGATGCAGCAGGTCTTCCCTGCAGCGGCAACTTTCAGCGCATAGAATGTATGGGTGTCCGGCGGAGTGGCAATGTATACGGCATCTACTTCCGTGTCGTTGATAAGCGCATCGGCATCATCATACCATTTTGGCACATTGTGGCGGCGGGCATAGTCGGCGGCCTTTTCGGCATTGCGGCGCATAACGGCATGGAGTTCGAATCCTTCGGTTTTTTGGTAGGCAGGCCCGCTCTTGCGTTCGGTCACATCGCCACAGCCAATGATGCCCCAGCGGATAATGGTTTGGTTCATAGGTTTGTTTTTCGGAAAATAAAAATAGGCTATTCCGCAAAGATGCCCCAAAGTTTTGCAAAGGAAAATAACGTAGATGGATAGAATTTTTATTCCTACTTTTAAAACTCCAAAAAACGATCTGAAATGAACCGTCGACTATTCTTAAAAAATACCGGGCTCGCCGGAGCAGGCATAACTGTGGCCGGGCCTGTAGCATCCTGGCTTATGGAAAATACCCTTTTACCGGACAATAAGCCTTTCTTTAAGCTATCGCTGGCGCAATGGTCACTGCACAAGGCCATTCTCGAAACTAACACCCTTTCCGCGCTCGACTTTGCTAAAAAAGCACGTTCATTAGGATTTGAGGCAGTAGAGTATGTCAATCAGCTTTATGGTCCGGAACTCGAAAATATGGGTCTCGACAAGCTGGTAAAAGAATTGAAGAAGCGCAGCAAAGATAATGGTGTAAGGAACGTGCTTATCATGATCGATGGTGAGGGCGAACTGGCGGCACTATCTAAAACGGAACGGGATAATGCCATTGCCAAACACTCCAAATGGGTAGATGCAGCAGCAGAGCTGGGCTGTGGGTCCATACGCGTGAACCTGTTCGGCACAGGCGCGGAAAACGACTTTGACGTTTGGAAAGGAACTTCGGTCGACGGGCTTGGCAGGCTGGCGGCATACGCGAAAAAGAGCAATATCAATGTGATCGTTGAGAACCATGGCGGACTGTCATCGGATGCCGAAAAGCTGACGGATGTGATCAAAACCATCGGGCTGAAGAACTGCGGTACGCTGCCCGATTTTGGGAATTTCTGCGTAAAGCGGCAGGGCGGCGAACGATGGGGTGCACCGTGTATTGACGAATACGACAAATATAAAGGCGTGCTGGAACTGATGCCCTTTGCCTACGGTGTAAGTGCGAAAACCTACGACTTTGACGCCAACGGCAACGAAACGACCATCGACTATAAAAGGATGCTGAAGATCGTGAAGGATGCCGGTTACAAGGGATACATCGGAATCGAATATGAGGGGAGCAGACTGGGCGAAGAAGAGGGTATTAAAGCAACTAAGGAGCTGTTGATGAAAGCCGCATCAGAATTATAAAGATACTTTTATTTAGAATAATTAAAAATAGTTTGGCTGTTATTGATTTGGGAATTACTTTTGCACCCGAAAAAAACACCCAATACAATGCACAAATTATTATTCAGGAAATTATTGTTCTGTACTCTACTACTTGGTACAATAGTGATCAATGCACAAGACCGTGGCAGGATAAACGGTAAAGTGACGTTAAGCGACGATTCAGGCGCCGAAAATATTTCGATAGCGCTTAAAGGCACATCATTTGGCACTACCACTAACTCTGAGGGCTTGTATGAAATAAAAAACGTAAAGCCGGGCACTTATACGCTGCGTATCTCGTCTATTGGCATTGCTACCGTTGAGGAGCAGGTCGCTGTTGGCCCCGGCGAAGTGGTAACGAAGAACATCGTTCTTACCGAAAGCCGTGACCAGCTTGATGAGGTTATCATAGAAGGCAATGTGAACCGTTACAAAAAGCAGGAAACCACAGGTTCGGGCAGGATGCCGCTAAAGGCGCTTGAAAATGCACAGGTATCCAACGTTGTAACTAAAGAACTTATGGCCGACCAGCTGGTTACCAACCAGGATGACGCCCTTAAGAACGTAACAGGCCTTTACCAGCTTTGGGGCGCTACAGGCCGTGCTGGCGACGGCGGCTCGTACTTTGCCTCACGCGGTTTCGTTACGCAGGCACAGGTGCGCAACGGTGTTGCGGGTACAGTAATAGCGAACAATGATGCTGCCAACATGGAAACGCTCGAAGCCATCAAAGGGCCATCTGCAACGCTATTCGGGAGCATATTGACATCATACGGCGGACTGGTGAACCGCGTGACCAAAAAACCTTACGAAACATTTGGCGGCGAAGTGACCTACCAGACCGGAAGCTTTGGCTTCAACCGTGGTACAGTAGATGTGAACACTCCTATTAATGACGATAAAACTGCACTTTTCAGGCTGAATGCCGCTACTACATCTACCGAAACCTTTCAGGATCTCGGGATGAGCAAGAGCATTTTTGTAGCGCCATCGTTCACTTATAAATTCAGCGACAGGCTCACGGCCACTATCGAAGGGGAGTTTTTTGACCAGGATGCTACAGGCCTGCACCTTATCTACCTTGACTTTATGCACACGCCGTCAAGCCTTGGCGTAAATAATGCAGCCGATCTTGACCTTGACTTTAAGCGCTCTATGGTAGGCGGCAACTTTATTACCAAAACAAAAAGCCGTAACATTTTTGGTACGGTAACCTACAAAATATCCGATGCATGGACTTCGCAATCGGTGATCACTTCAGCAAGCAACGAGGCCAACGGCCCGGGCTTTTGGTTCTACCTGCGTCCTGACAACAAAGTATCGCGCAATGCATGGGGCTTTGGCGGTTCATCGAATGCCATAGAATTCCAGCAAAACTTTATTGGCGATCTTAACGTAGGCAACATGAGGAACCGCATAGTGATCGGAGGCGACATTTACCATACCAAAGGCTATACCGATATTACCTACCTGCCGGGCGGCGGATGGGAATTCGACGAAATAGACTACTCAGGCGCTATTCCTGATTACTATGCATTCAACCCAAGGAACATCCAAAACCAATTGGACAGCTCGACCAGCGTTTTCCATAGCAGTACTAACCTGAGCACACACAGCCTTTATGTTAACGATGTGCTGAACATCACCCCGAAGCTATTGGTTTCTGCAGGTGTCCGTTTTGACAATTTCGAGAACAGGGGCAGCTATGATGCCGCTTCCAACACTACATCGGGCGGATTTTCGCAAAATGCATGGTCGCCAAAATTTGGCGTAGTTTATCAGGTGATCCAAGATCAGGTATCGGTATTCGCCAACTACCAGAACAGCTTTAAGAACGTGATCAACAGTAATGCAGGCAGCAGCGCGCCGGGCATAAATACTGAAACATTCAGGCCGGAACAGGCTAACCAGTTCGAAGCAGGTATCAAGCTCGATGCCTTTAACAACAGGCTGGGCGCCAACATCAGCTATTACAATATTAAAGTAGATGACATTGTAAGGGCCGATCCATCGGTGCCCAACTCTTCTATCCAGGACGGTACGCAAAAGAGCACCGGTTTTGAGGCAGAGATAACCGCTTCGCCAATAAAAGGACTTAATCTTTTGGTGGGTTACGCTTATAATGACAGCAAGTATACAAAGTCGGATGCAGGAGCGAACGGCCTTCGCCCAACTACTGCAGGCCCGCAAAACCTGGCGAACTTCTGGATCAGCTACAGGCTGCCTTCTACGACAATCGATGGCCTGGGAATTGGATTCGGCGGGAATTATGCCAGCGAAAGCGCTATATACAACAGCAACACTTTTGATGCTAATGGCGATGTGAACGGTTCTGAGAAATTCGTACTTCCATCATACACAGTGCTGAACGCGTCATTATTCTATGACAAGCCTAAATACAGGATCGCACTTAAGGCTAATAACTTTACCGATGAGCTTTACTTCAACGGCTACACGACCATCAACGTGCAGGCTCCACGCAACTTTATGGGCAGCCTAACGTATAAGTTTTAATGAGCTTTAGAAAGAAAATACGGTTCATACACAAATGGCTCGGACTCACCTCCGGGCTCATTGTGTTTATAGTGAGCATTACCGGCTGCATTTACTGCTTTCACGACGAGATAAAGGACATGACCCGCGAGTGGCGCACTGTCCCTGTACAGGCAAAGCCTTACATAGCCCCGTCTCTCCTTCAAAAAAAGGCAAAGGAGCTGTACCCCGATATCATCCAGTCGATGGTGATATACGGTGGCGAGGCGAGGCCGGCATTTGTATATGGGATAAAAGGTGAGGATGGCTATTTTATCTATTTCGATCCGTACTCCGGCGAGTTCATGCATATGGAGAACCTCGAGGAAGATTTTTTCCATATTGTAGAGCACATACACCTTTACCTCCTGCTCCCACCGGAGATCGGGAAGCACATTGTGGGCGTGGCTACCATCATCTTCATATTCCTGCTCATAACCGGCATCATCCAATGGTGGCCTAAAAAGAGGAAGCAGCTTAAAGACAGGCTGAAGGTAAAGTGGAGTGCCAAATGGCGCCGTGTGAACTATGACTGGCACAATGTATCGGGCTTTTATATTTCGATAGTGGCATTGGTGATCGCCGCAACAGGGTTGACCTTTACCTATGAATGGATGGGCGACGCCATGTACTATGGCGGCAACCTTGGCAGGAACTATCCGGAAGAGCGCGCCGAGCCTGTGATCGATACCACGGTTACGAAAGGTCCTGTATCGGTAATGGATAAGGCTTTTGCCCAAACCCTGAAGATGGCCCCAACACGCGGAATGTACTTTATATGGGACCAGGGGCCTAAAAATGCCATTATTGCCGGTTCCTACCCCAACGCATTGGAATATCACCACCAGTCCAATCTCCAGTTCCATCCGGTAACGGGCGAGTTGGTAAAAGAGCTGATGTATGATGACAAAAGTGCCGGCATGAAGCTGCAGGAAATGAACTACGGCCTGCATACCGGGCAGTACTTTGGGCTTACCGGAAAGATCATTGCCTTTATTGCCAGCCTGCTCGCCGCCGCGCTACCTGTTACAGGATTCGTGATCTGGTGGGGGCGCCGCAACAAGAAACCCAAACAAGGAAAAATAAAAAAGGCTGTAAATTAAATTACAGCCTTTTCCTCAAATAAATAAAACGAGCTTATTTATTCGAAACTACGGCATTGTGAGACCATTTCTTAACTTCTGCGATCCTGCTGTCCGCATAATCCACTTCGTTTAATTCAGATCCGGTCCAGAAGAACCATTTACCGGTCTTCACGCCATTGTTATATTCTCCCATAGCACTCTTCGTACCGTCCGCATTGTATGCGGTCCATGTGCCGTGTACTTTTCCATCTTTATAAAAGCCTTCCTGCTTCACCTTACCATTTTCATAGTAGTAGGTGGATCTCACCATTTGATCCTGTATCTCATGTTTTGGCTTAACTTCCTGGGCTGATAACACACCTGCAGATAATAATATTGCAGCGATCATAATCTTTTTCATGTCAGTTCTTTGTGTTTAATTATACTTTATTATATATCAAAGATATTGATAATTTTACACAAAAGATACGTTCGCTTAACAATTTGGTAACACAGAATAAAAACTTAACATTGGAAGTCTTGCTAAATTGCCTGTACATTCAGTATTTACTGATGTTTCCGCTAATCTCCACATATTTGGGGAAAAACATAAATATTCACTAAGATAGTTGTTCGATCATGAGGATATCCATTATAATGTTAATATTTTTCACAGGAATGTTTACTGCCCATGCACAGCAGGTACTTCCGTTATATGAAAAAAGCATACCGAACAGCAAGCCTTCTGCCGATGGCGAAAAGTCGGAAGTACGGGACGGTAATGTAACCATTGTCAGTAATGTGTCGGTGCCAACACTTACTGTATACAAAGCGGCCAACCTCTGTGTGGCGAGCAGCGCGGTCATCATTTGTCCGGGCGGCGGCTACGGCATACTTGCCATGAGCCACGAAGGTGCCGATGTAGCGAAGGTGTTCAACAGCTGGGGCGTGACGGCTTTTGTACTAAAATACCGCCTGCCCAATGATGCTATCATGAAAGACAAGAGCATTGGCCCGTTGCAGGATGCGCAAAGGGCGCTGCAAATGGTGCGCGAACATGCCGCCGAATGGAACATCGACCCCGCAAAGGTGGGCATCATGGGCTTTTCTGCCGGCGGGCACCTTGCAGCTACCGCTTCAACGCATTTTGATGAACCAGTGATCGATAACCCGAAAAACACATCGCTCCGCCCTGACTTTTCTATGCTGATATATCCGGTCATCAGCTTTTCCAACAGCATGACACATTTGGGCAGCCGTGAGAATCTTATAGGGAAGTTCGCCCCGCCTGATCGCATAATGCAATTCTCTAACGAGTTGCAGGTAACTGCCAAAACGCCGCCTGCTTTCCTGGTACACTCTGCCGACGACGACCTTGTACCCGTAGGCAACAGTATCAAATACTATGAAGCATTGCAAGACCTTGGTATCTTTAGCGAAATGCTTCTGTATCCTCACGGGGGTCACGGCTATGGCATGGAGAACAGATCGACCACCGATAAGTGGATGGACCGCCTTAAGGAATGGATGTTGGCATCGGGTTACCTGTAGGGATCAAAAATAGTGCAGCTTCTCTTCTTCCAGATCAAGGTATACCAACAGCCTTCGTACGATCTCCTCATCGAGGCTTTGCTTTTCGGCATTCTTTTCATGCAGCCACTTGCGCTGGTGGTTCAGTAATTTGCGGTATACAGCCTTAGATCCTTCATTCATCGACGACTCCTTTACGACCAGGCTGCTCGTATCAAGCTTTTGTGCGATCTGCTGCAATACAGGATAGGCATCGAGCTCCCGCTCATAATTTGACCGCAGGTGTTCCAGCGCGTGCTGCGACATCATGTTGCGAAGCTTGTTATATAATTCCTCCTCGGGCATAATGTGATCGGGATCCTTTACGTGCAGCCTACGTATTAAGTAAGGCAGCGTGAGCCCCTGCAATAGCAGCGTTGCCAATATCACTACGAACGTGATAAATAATATCAGGTTGCGCTGCGGGAAAGGCTCGCCATTGACCATTTCCGGAATGGATAATGCCGCCGCCAGTGATACCACACCACGCATACCCGACCACCCGATAAGGAAAGGCCCTTTGATGCCCGGGTTGCTGCTATCGGCAACAGTAATGAAGTTACGCGCTATGAGTGTAGTTACCACTGCGCCATAGGCAGCCAAAATACGCCCGATGATCAGTACTGCCGTTATCAGGAGGCCATAGCCCACTGCATCGCTAAGGCTTACATTGCCAAGTCCTGAAGTGATCTGTGGCAGGTCGAGGCCAATGAACATGAATATTAATCCGTTCAGTACGAACACAAGGCTTTCCCACACATTATAACCCCTCAGCCTTGAGGAACTGCTAAGGAAACGCAGCCTGTTGTTCGAGAGCAGAAGGCCACCGCTCACCACCGCAAGCACGCCCGAACTATGCAGCTCCTCAGCCGCAATATACATCAGGTAAGGTGCAAGTATCGTAAGCACAATATCAATATTAGCATCCGTGGGCAGCAGTTTATGCATCTTCATGAAAAAGTATCCGAGCGCGACACCTATGCCAACACCGCCTGCCACCATCCATACAAAGCTAAGGGCGGCTTCATGCCACACGAATTGACCTGTGGCTACGGCTATGAAAGCAAAACGGAATATGATGAGCGATGAGGCGTCGTTAAGAAGGCTTTCCCCCTCCAGTATCGACTTAATGCGGCGCGGCACTTTTACGAACCTCAAAATGGCACCCGCGCTCACGGCGTCAGGCGGCGATACGATACCGCCCAGAAGCAGCCCTAATGCCAATGAGAACCCGGGAATGAAATAATTGGCAACAAACGCCACCGATAGCGCCGAAAAGAAAACCACTACAAACGCAAAGCTCCCTATTATGCGCCGCCATTTCCACATTTCTTTCCATGAGATCTGCCATGCGGCTTCATAAAGCAGCGGAGGAAGGAAGAGCACGAAAATCAGTTCCGATTCGATGTGCAGCACCGGTATGCCCGGAATGAAGCTAATGCACAGCCCTGCCAAAACCAGCAGTACGGGATAGGCTACTTTAATACGGTTGGCCAGCATTATCAGGAGCAGGATAATGAGGATCAATATCAGGTAAAAAGGAAAATTGTCCATTGGTGTTGAAATAGACAATAAATATAAAAATTTTCCTGCCGCATTGTAGTTTTAGTATTGGCAAACTGTCAAATCGTATAACCGGGGCTTACCGGGAAATGTTATTTTTATAGCCTAAAGCGAACAACCATGGGCAAACGATCTTTTAGAGGCATAATTTCGATGTTAACAGTACTGCTGCTTACAGGCTTCACTCCCGGACACCAATGGAAGCCACTACTGGACAAAAACCTGTCGCAGTGGGAAATGTACCTCAGTTACCGGCATTCGCCAAAATACAATGGGCAGGTGCCTTTGGATATCAACGGAAAAGAAATACCACCCATAGGCTATAATAAAAATGAAGCCAACGTCTTTTCGGTCACTACAGAAAATGGTGAGCCTGTACTAAGGGTGAGCGGCGAAATATACGGCTGCGTTTTTACTAAAGCCGAATATGAGGATTACCACCTGAAGGCCAAAGTGAAATGGGGCAGCAAAAAGTGGGACCCACGTACCGATAAGCTCATGGATTCAGGCATACTATACCATTCGATCGGTGAAGCCGGCAAAGACTATTGGCGGGCATGGATGCTGTCGCAGGAATTCCAACTTATGGAGGGCCACATGGGCGATTACTGGAACATTTCCAACTCGGCCATAGATATACGTGCCTTTATGCCCGAGGGCGTTATGAACCCCGTAGCCAGCGAAAAACAGCCCTTCCTCCCCATAGGTGCCGGCTGCCCTAACGGCGGATTTTGCCTTCGTGGCGAAAACCATGAAAGCCCGAAAGGGGAATGGACCGAGGTGGAACTCATTTGCTACGGCGATAAAAGCCTGCACATAGTAAACGGAAAGGTGGTCATGGTGCTGCAAAACTCCAGGTACATAGACAAGGGTAAACCCATACCGTTAACCAAAGCAAAGATACAGTTGCAAAGCGAGGCTGCCGAAACCTTTTATAAGGCAGTGATGATAAAACAGCTTGACGCGATGCCGAAGGAATACGAAAAATACTTTATGTAGCTTGGTCTATTTCTTGGAATGGTCGCTGTATACAGCCAGCACCTGTACCCGTTTTGCCGCCAGTGTAGCATTGATGGTGGGCCTGTGAGCCGAGATCCATTTGTTTATCGAGTCGTGTTCTGAATGGTGTGAGGTGGTGGTAATCTGCACATCTCCCTGTGCGGTAACAACAGTGTAATCATAATTTGCCATGGTAGTAAGGTTTTAGTAGTGGATCGGTAATGGTTGGTTCGTTAAGTTTTTTTTAACATGTAGTAAATGTATATATTGTAGTCCACACCGCAACGGTAGTTTTTACCTGTTTTTTATCTTATTAATGAAACAGGTAATTTTACGTGGCGCTTTAGTTTTCTTTTCTGAACTTACCATTGCCTATCAAAGCTCCATAGTAAGCATGGACCTCAAAAAAATTTACACATAATATACCACTCTGTTAAGGCAACGAATTAATTCGCTATCTTTAGTACCCACTACCAAAAATCATTGTGCCTACCATGAAGATCGCCCTCTTTACCAATGAGTTCCCGCCCAACATATACGGCGGTGCCGGCGTACATATCGATTTTTTGAGCCATGAACTGGCAAAGCTTGCCGATGTGGAAGTACGCTGCTTTGGCGACCGGCAATTGCAGGAGGATGGCATGAATGTGATGGGGATACAGCCATCACTTAACCATCCCGATGACCCTGCCAACCCGCATATCAATATGTTCAGGAACCTAAGCCGTAATGTAGAGATGTCGCAGCATACATTGCAGGCCGATGTAGTTCATTGCCATACGTGGTACACGCATTTGGCCGGGATCTATTCGAGGGAATTGCTGCAGGTGCCCCTCATCCTTACCACCCACAGTCTTGAGACGCATCGCCCATGGAAAATAGAACAATTGGGTAATGGGTATTTCCTGTCGCGATGGATAGAGCGGTCGGCATATGACCAGGCTGATGGCGTGATCGCTGTGAGCGAACAGATGAAGCAGGATGTTGTGGAGGCTTACGGCATCGATCCTGCAAAAGTGACCGTTATACACAATGGCATTGACCCTGAGTTTTATAAGCCAACATTCGACGTGAACGTCCTGAACGAATACGGCATTGACCCACAGATCCCATTTGTGCTATTTGTGGGAAGGATAACCCGGCAAAAGGGCATTTCGCAACTGATAGAAGCAGCACATTATTTCATCCCAAACTGCCAGATCGTGCTGTGCGCGGGAGCGCCCGACACTCCGGAGATCGCCGGAGAGACCGAAGAACTCATAAATACACTGAAAGCAAAACGGAATGGTGTGATCCTGATATCGGAGATGTTGCCGAGGGACAAAGTACGCGTACTGTACAGCCATGCGCGGGTATTCGCGTGCCCGTCGCTGTATGAGCCTTTCGGCATCATTAACCTGGAGGCTTTGTCGTGCGAAACACCTGTGGTGGGCAGCGCGGTAGGCGGGATCCCAGAGATACTTACTGAAGGCGCGACAGGCTTCCTCATTCCGCTGGAAGGCATTTCGCGCACTGACCTCAACCCGAAAGACCCGAAAGCATTCCAACAGGCATTCGCCGAAAAGATCAACCTGCTGCTTGAGGATGAGAACCTCGCTGTCCACATGGGTAAGGCAGGCAGAAAGCGTGTTTTGGAGAAGTTCAGTTGGGAGTCTATCGCCAAAACGACTTATAATTACTATCAGGAAGTGATCGAACGGTTCGAAAAAGAAAAAGCATAACAAATTTAAATACGGTATACAATGAGTAAAAGCACATTGGCCATCATTCTTGGTGGCGGGCAGGGTTCCAGGTTATTTCCGTTAACGCACAGGCGCTCAAAGCCTGCCGTGCCTATAGCGGGCAAGTACCGCCTGGTGGATATCCCCATTTCCAACTGCATCAACTCGAACATCCACCGGATGTTCGTGCTCACGCAGTTCAATTCGGCTTCACTCAACCAGCATATAAAGAACACATTCCAGTTCGGGCATTTCAGTACGGCGTTCGTAGACATCCTCGCCGCCGAGCAGACCCCCGACAATCCTACGTGGTTCCAGGGCACCGCCGATGCGGTGCGCCAGTGCATGCAGCATTTCCTCAACCACGAGTTTGAGTATGCACTGATACTATCAGGAGACCAGCTGTACCAAATGGATTTTAATGCCATGGTAGAGGCGCATCAGGCAAGCGATGCCGGCATAACCATTGCGACATTGCCTGTTACCGCCAAAGAAGCGCCGGAATTCGGTATATTAAAAACCGATAACGAAAGCCTCATAACCTCCTTCATAGAAAAACCACATAAAGACCTGCTGCCGCAATGGACATCGGAAGTGAGCGAGGGATCGAAGGCAGAGGGCAAGCATTACCTGGCATCAATGGGTATTTATATCTTTAACCGCCAGCTGCTCATCGACCTGATGTCTGACCCTGAGGCAAAGGATTTTGGCAAGGAGATCATCCCGCAGGCCATTGGCAAGCAAAAAGTACTCAGCTACCAGTATGAAGGCTATTGGACCGACATAGGTAACATCGATTCGTTCTTTGAGGCCAACCTTGGGCTTACCGACGACATTCCCAAATTTAACCTGTTCGATAACCTCAGCAAGATATTCACCCGCGCCAGGATACTACCGCCATCGAAGATCACCGGGTCGTCAACCATTGACCGCTCCATTATAGCCGAGGGCTGCATCATCGATGGGACTTCTATAGAACATTCGGTCATTGGCATACGCAACAGGATCGGCAAAGGATCTAAAATTTCAAACTCCTACCTTATGGGTAATGACTTTTACCAAAACCTGGATGAAATGACCCATAACTACGAGAACAACATCGTTAACCTGGGCATTGGCGAACGCTGCATCATCAACAACGCAATCGTTGACAAGAACTGCCGCATTGGGAAGGACGTGACCTTAAATGGAGGGGCGCACCTTGAAGATACCAATACCGACCTGTACACTGTGAAAGATGGCATCATCGTTGTAAAAAAAGGGGCTTTGCTGCCGGATGGGTTCACTATTTAATTTTATCCCGCAACGCTAATGAAGTGGTCGCGCTTTTTTAAGATCCTGTTCTGTTTATTGGCAGGATGGTTTTTGATACATTCTGTTTACATTATAAATGATGGCCTTAATGATGATGGGACAATTGCTGATGCCGTGGTTATACTTGGTACAACGGTAAATGAAGATGGCACTTTGTCTGAAAGGCTTAAGCAACGTGTGGACCGTGGACTTCATTTATATACTACCCAAAGGGCAGGACTATTGATCGTAAGCGGAGGCCTGGGCAAAGAGGGACATTACGAAGGCGATAAAATGGCTGAGTATCTTGTACAGAAAGGCGTGCCGATCAAAGACATTATTATTGACAATGATGGAAACAATACCCGTGCCACTGCCGATAACGTAGTGAAACTAAAGGACAGCCTGAATATTAAAAGCGTTATTATAGTATCACAGTATTTTCATATAACGCGTACAAAAATGCTGTTCCGGAAACGTCGTTTCGAACACGTGAGCGGTGCCAGCCCGCGATATTTTGAGTTACGCGACCTGTTTTCGATCATCCGGGAATTTCCGGCTTATTATACTCAGTGATCAATATCTATTCAAACTTGATAATTCCTTTATTAAACTCTTCAGTCTTATCTGTAAAGCCGTTGTAATGGCTGATGACCCATTGACCTCCCTTGAAAATAAAGGACATGGGGGCATAAAAGTTACGGGGCTCTGCCCACAGCTCAAGGTTATCGCCATCTTGTGGGTCGTATTGGAAATCAAAACAATCGCGCTCATTTAGCTCCGTAGCAACATCATTATCTCCCATTTCATCATTTAGCTTTTTCAAAGGCTCCATCAGCATTCCTTCCATTTGCCACTTTGCATCGCCGGCATAACTGCTCAACCTCCATTTGTAAACACACCCGGATGAGGCGGCCTGTTTCTGCCTGCTGCGCCGGGAGTTTTTATGATGGATAATAGTATTAACGTCACCATCTTTCAGGCAGGTGCAAAATTTTAGTTTATCGGCAGTCTCGCACATAACAGGTATTTATATTACTTAGAATGGCTAAGTTATCAAAAAATACAGATAGTTCATGATACAAAAAAGTGGGCACAAAGCCCACTTTTACAATAACTAAACTAACCTAACCAAATATTACATTTGCGGAAGCAGTACTTTATCGATCGCATGGATCACACCGTTACTTGCCTGTACATCGGTAGTAAGGACATTGGAAACACGGCCATTGGCATCGGTAATTGAAGCTCCACCTTCAAGGTTCACAGTAAAATTACCGCCCTGGAATGTAGTTACGCTCATATTGTCCATTAACGAAGCGGCTAATACATTCTGCCCTGCGACCACGTGGTATTTTAGTGTGCTTTCAAGAGTCGCCTGCGGGATCTGGGAAAGGCCCGTTAAGCTAAGCTCTGTCAATAAGCTTGTGAACGCCGCGTTTACCGGAGCAAATACTGTAAAAGGGCTATTTTGCGTTCCTGACAGGATACCTGCGAAATCCGGCTGATCGTTGCGCGTCAATGCCTGAACCAAGACCGAGAAATTAGGATTTGCCATAGCGTGGCTCGCGATCGTAGGAAGATCGATAACATTGTCAACAACGTGGATCACGCCATTGCTCGCCATCATATCGGCACTGGTAACTTTTGCACCGCCATTGGTAGCACCGCCGTTTAGGGTAACGCCATTCGATGTATTGATGAACATACTTAACGTGTTAGTAGATGATGCACTACCCTTGGCCATCGTTTTTACATAGCCCGTTGTAAGCGATGTAGACATGTTCTCTCCTGATATTACGTGATTCAGCAAAATTTCTTTAAGAGTGGCAACAGGTACAGCGTTCAGATTAGCAAAGCCCTGTGCCTCAAGGAATGCTGTAAAAGCCTGATTCGTTGGAGCGAATAATGTAAGGTCGGTATTACCATCCAGAGTTGCTTCGAGGCCGGTCCTTTCCAATGCATCTTCAAGCATAGAAAGATTAGCTGTATCATCAACGATCTCAGCAATGGTGTTGTCGTCAGACATTGAATTACTGTCATCATCACTACATGACACTAACGGTAATAAAGCAAGGGCAAAGATGGCAGCCCTTGTAAGAAATACTTTTTTCATAATTTTTTGTTTTGCTATTTAATTTTGTTTTTGCTATCTCGAGTATCAAATTTAAAACATGAAAATTTTGTTTATCCAAAAACACCCTTTATTTAAACAATACTTTATGATTTGTTCAAGAAATTTTTAACCCCATTTCATGGTATATCAGAGGATTTACTACATTAAGTGAACATTTATTAAACAAAAACTCCCGGCCACCTTTCGGCTACCGGGAGTTTTCTATATAAAGATGTGGATCCTTAGTGCTTCACCGTAAATCCGTCTTCACTTAATTCACGATGCTCATAATCAGCAACCATTTCTTTGTCATAGTCTACAGGTTCGCCTTTCGAGAACCTCCTGATAAGGCTGTCGAATATCGAGTATACCACCGGCACGATCACAAGAGTAAGGAACAGCGAGGAGATAAGCCCCCCGATAACCACCCATGCAAGGCCGTTGTTCATTTGCGCAGCGCCGCCTTTTGCCAAAGCGATAGGGATCATACCGATAACCATCGCGATCGTCGTCATGAGGATCGGCCTTAAACGGGCATGGTTGGCTTGGATAAGGGCATTAAGGGTAGTTTCGCCCTCAGCCTTACGGTGGTTGGTAAAGTCTACCAGAAGGATAGCATTCTTACATACCAGTCCGATAAGCATGATGATACCCAGTATCGTGAATATGTTGAGCGAGTTGTTGGTAAGGGCCAATGCCAGCAATGCACCGATAAATGAAAGCGGTACCGAGAAGAGTACTACGAACGGGTACACAAAGCTGTTGTACAATGCTACCATTACAAGATATACCAACAGGATAGCGGCAAGCAACGCGATACCCAGCGTACCGAAGCCTTCTCCCTGCATCTCCATGTCGCCTCCCCATACATAGCTCACTCCGGCAGGTGTTTCTTTGTTGAGGAACGAGGTCTGCCAGTCAGCGATCACTGATCCTACAGGACGTCCTACCGACTGTCCCTGTACGGTAACCGATGCGCTCTTGTCGCGCCTTTCGAGCAATGACGGGCCTGAGCCTTCGGTAATTGAAGCAAATTGCGACAGCTTTATTTCCTGCCCCATGCTATTTACAAACGTAAGGTTACGCACGTCGTTGATGTTCATACGGTCGTACTCGCCAAAGCGGATGTTGATGTCATATTCATACTGCCCGGCACGGAACTTACCATCTGTATTACCGTTAAAGGCAGTCTGCATGGTAAGGCCCACTGTTTGCAGGTCAAGGCCAAGTGTTGCCATTTTATCCCTGTCTACCTGTACGTTCACTTCAGGAGAACCTGATTCCGATGTAAGCTTTATCTCTGTCGCACCATCGATCTTGGCCAGTTCGGCCGCAGCCTTATTAGCATAGGCCATAGCGCTTTCAAGGTCGTTCGCCGTAACGGTAAGGGCGATCGGCGCATCATCGGCACCACCCATGATACTAACCGGTACTGTCTTTATTTTTGTACCTACCAGTACTTTTTCAAGCTCACGCTTTGTTTTTGCGGCATATACGAAAGAGTTGTCCGCGCGGTGCTCTTCATCCACAAGTGTTACAGTGATCTCAGCTTTGTATGCCGTACCCTGCACCCCTCCGGAAAAGCCTTCGCTCGTTTGCCCTACAGTGGTGATGATACTCTTAACTTCCGGCTTGTTCATCAGGAATTCCTCTGCTTTTTGGGTCATGAAATTCGTTTGCTCCAGCGAGGCATCTTTCGGCTGTTCCATCTGTACAATGAACTGCCCCCTGTCAAGTTTCGCAAAGAACTCCCCCCCTACAAAAGCACCCGCAATGAAAAGCGAACCAAAGAACAAAACAACTGCTACACCAAGGCTTGCCAGTTTTGTCATGCGGCTTTTAAGCGACCATTTAAGGATGCCTGTAACCCAGTCGGTAAAACGGTCAAGGCCTTTTTCAAACCCAAGGATGATACGCCCAAAGAACGACTTATTGGTCAGGTGCTCCAGTTTCCCAAATCGGGAAGAAAGCCATGGGATCAGCGTGAATGATGATAATAGTGACAGGAGCGTTGCAATAACCACGACCACACAGAACTGGGTAATGATATTACTAACAAGTCCGCTACTCAAGGCGATAGGAAGGAAAACCACCACGATAACCAGGGTGATCGCAGATACGGTAAACCCGATCTCCGCAGTACCGTCATAGGCCGCACGCACACGGTTCTTACCCATTTCCATGTGGCGGTAAATGTTCTCAAGCACCACGATGGCGTCATCCACAAGGATACCTACCACTAGGGAAAGCCCAAGAAGGCTCATCAGGTTCAGGGTATAACCCATCAGGTAAATACCAATGAACGTCGCAATAAGCGATGCGGGGATCGATACCATTACGATAAGCGCGTTCCTCAAACTGTGGAGGAAGAACAACATCACGAAGGCCACAAGGAATATCGCGATGAACAAGTCATGGATAACGGCATCGGCGGCAACCAATGTAAATTCAGAGGTATCGTTCGCTACTTCAAGCTTTAAACCTTCTTTTTTATAATCGTTCTGTATCTTAGTGATCGCAGCATGTACATCTTCACTTACCTGTACCGCATTGGCTTCAGTTTGTTTCGTGATCTGTATCGCTATCGCGCTTCCCTGGTTAACACGGGCTATCTTATCGGCCTCTTTCTGGCTGTCCTGTACATCGGCGATCTGGCCAAGGCGCACCTGTATACCGTCTTTGGACGACACCACAAGGTTTCGCATCTCTTCAACAGAACGATATTTACCTGCAAGGCGCACGAGCATGCTGCTTTCGCGCGTTTTTACGCTACCCGTAGGAAAGTCGAGGTTACTGCCCAATACCGCCTGCTGTACCGCAGGTATCGATAGGCCATAGCCTTTCAATTTTTCTTCATCAAGGTTTACCTGGATCTCACGCTCCTGTCCCCCCACTAGGGTCACCTGCGCCACACCCGGTACACGGGCCAGTATCGGCTCTATCTTTTTATCCAAAAGGTCATAAAACTCTACCTCATCCATTTTGGATGTCGCCCCAAGCGTGATCACCGGAAGGTCGCTTAATGAGAATTTCACAAGTGCGGGTGGATTGGCATCTTCCGGTAGGTCCTTCTCAATGGCGTTGATCTTGCGCTGCGCATCGTTTAGGGAGTAGTCGGCATCTGCTTCAGATTCCAGCGTAACCATTACCACCGAAAGGCTTTCGTATGATTTGGACTCTACTTTTTTTACAAGCTCCAGCGATGATACGGCGTCTTCTATTTTCTTGGTGACCGTATTCTCTATCTCTCCGGGCGAAGCACCGGGATATACCGTGGAGATGGTCACCACGTTCATCTCGAATTTCGGGATAAGCTCGTAACTCAGGCTGCTATAGCTGAAGAGCCCTCCCAGGGTAAGTATAATGAACAACACTATGATGAGCGTTGGCCGTTTTATGGATATTTCTGCTAATTTCATTTTCTTTAGTTTAAAGTTTAAGGTTTAAAAGTTTAAAGTCCTGTGCGGAACCTTACTGTCTTAAACTTCTTATTTTACCGGGCTTACTTTGGTACCGTCCTGCAGGTTGATCTGGCCGCTGGTTACCACCACATCGCCTTCTTTAAGGCCGCTTAGTATTTCCACTTCTTCACCAAGTATACGCCCTGATGTTACTTTAGTAAGCTTGGCAACGCTGTCGTTCACTACAAATACCTGGTTGTTGCCCACACCACCTATAAAGGCGTTGCGCGGTATCATGGTAACAGCTGCCTGCACGTTGCCCGAACCGAATACTACAGACCCGTACATACCGGCTTTTACCTCATTGCCAGGATTACTGGCTATCTCTATCTCCACCGGGAAGTTAAGAGATGCGTCGGCCTTTGGGGCGATGAACGTTACTTTGCCCTTAAACTCCTTGTCAGGGAAAACACTTGCCTTAACCGGTACCATGGCACCCTGTTTCAGTGTAGCAACCTGCTGCTCGTTCACGGTTACTTTAAGCTTTAGCTTCGATACATCCACAAGCTCGAACAGTACCGTTCCGGGAGTTACGACCGTTCCCGGCTCCACACTGCGTTTGTTCACGATACCGTTGATGCTCGACTTAATGCTGGCATCGCCAAGCGTTATCCTCGCCTGGTCAAGCGCTGCCTTGGCATTTACAAGCGAAAGCTTTGCCTGGTCCAGCTGCTGCTTCGTAACACCGCCCGTCTTAAATGCGTTCTCATAACGCTGGCTGTCGGTCAGGGCATTTTGGTAAGCCGCCTGCGCGTTCTGTAACTGGATGTTAAGCTGGTCGCCTTTTATTACAGCCAGCACCTGTCCTTTTCGCACTGCATCGCCTTCGTCTACAAGCACACGTACTACGCGGCCATTATTCTCTGCAGGGAATTCCAGCTGTTGGAATGGCTCAAAGGTACCATTAGCCACATAATCCGTGTTGGGCACTTCCTTTTTTACTACTGCGGTCCTTACCACAACGGCCGTATTCTTTTGGGAAACTACGGCTGTTTCAGCTTCGTTCTTTTCTTTGTTCTGGTTCAGTATGTACCACCCGAGGCCTACTACCGCAACTCCAATTACTATATATAATATCTTTTTCATTATGATTAGTTTGTTAATGTTCTTAATTCGCCTTTTGCTTTTATCAGCTGTACTTCTGCCAGTTTAAAATCAAGCAGGGCCGAAGTATAATTATTTTGTGCCTCGATGTATGAGTTTTCAGCATCAAGCAGGTCGGTAAGGGTTGCAAGTCCATTTTGGTAGTTGTTCTGGGTATTGTCCAGGACTTCCTGCGCCAGCTTCGCATTCTCCCTTTGGTTATTGATGGTTATAATGCTGTTGTTGATCTGCGTTTTTGCGTTCTCGAACGCCAGGTCGAGCGACAGCCTGGTATCTTTCAGGTCTTCCTCTGTTTCTTTCAGGTCAATCGTAGCCTGCCTTACACGGGCACGCGTTCCGAAACCATTAAATATCGGCACTTTCAAATTTACCCCTATCGAAGAGAAATCCGACCAATAAACGCCGTCAGCCGGCTTTGCGAAGTAAGGGATCTGGGGGCCCTGACCAATGTAATTGTATCCTGCGGTCAGTGACAGGGATGGATAATACTCTGCCTCTATCGATTTCTTCTGGTAGAACAACAACTGCTCCTGTTTTTTCAGTAACTGGTATTCGCTCCTTTGGGTCACATCAGGCGAATCATTCACAGCCAGCGGTGTTACATTGAATTCTGTTTTAGGAAGCATTATTGGTGTTGCTATCGGCATACCCATGTAAAATTTAAGCGCATTTTCCTGCAGCTGTACCGCATTGATAAGCTGCTGGCGCTGGGTATTGATATTTGACAGGTTCACATTCATACGGTCGAGGTCTATCTTTCTCGCGAGGCCGTTCTCGAACTGCCCTTTGATAATATCCCGCACTTTGGATGTGTTCGCATAAGTACTGTCAATAATGGAAAGCTGCTGGCGCTGTACATATACCTGGTAGTAATTGTTCGCAACACGTTCTATCACCTGCTCTTCAGTAAGCTGGGCATTCACCTGGTAAAACTCGCGTGTGCTGCGTGCCGCCTTAAGGCCGGTAAATACCGACATGTCGAATATTGCCTGGTTTAGGTTCACACCGGCCGTAGATACCCAGTCCTGCCCAAATGCGAGCAGCTGCGTTCCACCGCCAAAGTCTACCGCATTAAGTTGCAGTATGGGATTGTACGTCAGGTTACCGTTAGCTGTAATGGTAGGCAGCGCCCTTGCACGAACCTCCTGTATCTGGTACTCGCTGTTCTCAATAGAAAGCTTGGCCTTTTTTGCCTCAGCTTTATTCTCAAGAGCATAATTGATGGCATCCTTCAGCGTAAGTTCTTTCGGGGCCGTTTGGGCCGCCGCCGAGCCAACTGCCAGAAGTGCCATTAAAAAAGCCCATTCTTTGCGAAGGTAGCTTTTCAGGTCATTGATGATCTTCATTTGTTAACTGTTATTTAATTGATTGAATGATTATTGTTTAAAAAGGGTCTTCATTATTATTTCCTTGCGTTCCGAAAGGATCGTATCAAATTCTTCATTGGTAAAGTTCATTGTCTCTTGCAGGAGTGGCCGCATCGACACCGGAAAAGACATCAGTGATATAAAATTAAGGGCAAATTGCTCCGGCCTCATTTTTTCAATATTTCCTTTCTCCATCTCTTCGGCTATCTCCCTGTAAAAATCTTTAAGGAGTTCTCCCATATTCTCATGGTCCTTCAGGTTGCATCCCTGGTTCACCTGCGTCACCATGTAAATTTCGAGATATGGGTATTTTTGCGACTGCTCGAATGAAACGTCAAGATGGCGTGCGATCTTTTCTTTGAACGGCAGTCCCGAGTAAAATATCTGCTCCATCAGTTCATGCTCATGCTTGTGTGCCTCTTCGAACACCCGCTCGAAGAGCTTATCGCGCGAACGGAAATAATAGTTGATCAACGTCCTGTTCACACCTGCGGCATCGGCTATTTCCTGGGTCGTGGCATTAAAGCGACCTTCAGCAAAGAATATCTGCATCGCCGTTTCCTTTATCAATCTCTCCGTATCCTGGTCTGTTACTTTAGCTGACATTTTAGTTTAACTTTTTTGTTTGACATTTTTGTCAAGGCAAATTTACCATGTTTTTTGAATTGTTAAATGTTAAGCTTTAGTTAAAATTAAATTATGAATTTGTCGAGGATAGCAAGCCCCTTGGAAGTCGCTATAGCCCTTACATGGTATTCCAGGAACTGTCGTGTTGCATCATTAATCTCAAACATCGCAGATGGAAAAATATCCCTGTCTTTAATACCTGTGAGTCCCGTAAAGTAAATACGCGATATAAAATTTATATTGATGTCGCTCCTAAACAAGCCGCTGTCAATACCCTTCTGCAAATTCTCCATCATGCACCCATTCATTTTTTCAAACTGCCTTTCGCGAAGGCAGGAGAATATTCTCGGGAAGAACTTTTGGAGTTGGTAAAATGGCGATGCCGACTCGTTATGCAAATGCTGCATCAAAAAGTTCCTGATCAGGAATATCTCTTCAATGGAATTGTTCCCCTGCTCCCTTATGTCGTCTATGCCCTGCGATATTGTTCCAAAAAGATACATCGTGCTCGCTTCTACCAGATCGTTCTTATTGGCATAATGCTGGTAAATGGTCTTTTTTGATATGCCAAGTTCTGCGGCAATATCATCCATAGTAACGCTCTTGAAGCCAAGCGTTAAGAACATTTCATTCGCCTTATTTAATATTGTCTCTTTCATTCGTCCTTAAATTCGCCGCAAAGGTAGACCAGGAAACTTTTAAAACCAAAAAAGTTTCCAAAGTTTTATAATAAAGTTAAGAGTAAGCACAACTATGCCACGGGTAACAAAAATTTTATCAGTATCAGTTGACTTCCAATGAATTAAAAAATTAAAATAACACTTGGACTGATAAGTTAAAAATGGTGTGGTAGGCGGCTGTAACTTTTAGTACCTTAGCAAAAAAATATCCTTTATGCAGTCCATCGGGCATTACCAGCAGATCATAGCCGACTATTTTGCCGGCCATTCCTTTGAAAAACAACCCACAAATCTGTACGCTCCCATCCAATACATATTGTCGCTTGGCGGAAAGCGAATGCGCCCGGTACTCACGCTGATGTCAGCCGAAATATTCGGTGCCGATTGCCGCAAAGCCCTTCCTGCCGCTGTTGCTGTTGAGGTATTCCACAATTTCTCATTGGTTCACGATGACATCATGGACGAAGCTCCCCTGCGCCGCGGTCACGAGACCGTGCACGAAAAATGGGACCTGAACACCGGGATCCTTTCAGGCGATGCCATGCTTATCCTCGCGTACCGCTATTTTGAAGAATATGAGCCGGAAGTATTCCGCTCGCTGGCAAAGCTGTTCAGCAAAACGGCGCTCGAAGTGTGCGAAGGCCAGCAATGGGATGTGGACTTTGAGCAGAGGGACGATGTTACCCAGCCGGAGTACCTGAAGATGATAGAATACAAAACAGCAGTACTTGTAGCTGCCGCGATGAAAATGGGTGCCATAGTAGCGAAAACCACTCAGGAAAACTGTGACCTGATATACAATTTCGGGCTTAACCTGGGCATTGCCTTCCAGTTGCAGGACGATTACCTGGACGCTTTTGGAGATCCGGCAACCTTCGGCAAACAGGTTGGCGGCGACATCATAGAGAATAAAAAAACATATTTGTACCTAAAGGCTTTGGCACAAGGCGATCCGTACGAAAAGGAGAACCTGGGGCAGTGGTTTGCCGTAAAGCCCGAAGATCCATCGGATAAGATCGTGGCGGTAAAAAATATTTTTACCCACACCGGTGCCGACACCGCTACCCGCGAGGCCATCGAGCAGTTTACACTAAAAGCATTCGCCACTCTTGAGAAAATGGATATTGCTGCCGAAAAGAAACAGCTGCTACGGCAGTTTGGCGAAAACCTTATGCAGCGTAAGGTGTAATGCTAACCCTGTTCCGCGACATACATCCGGAAAATGAGCTTTCTGTAAGCAGGGGACAATTGTGGCTGGCCCTGGCATTTCCTGTTTTTACCCTGCTGTCCCTAAGCATCGATTCGGTAGCCTTACCGGTACCTTACCTCAACGACCGGCAGATAGTTAATATATTAGCAGTAGCCTACTTCATCGCCCTGTTCATCGTTTCGCCCACCCGCCTCCAAAGGCTTATGGTTGTCATGGTCCCTTTGTCGTATATCGGTGAGCTTATCTTTTGTAAACTTTTGGGCATGTATGAATACCGTGGCGAAGTGATCCCGCTATACGTACCTTTCGGCCATGCCATTGTTTACGCTTCGGGTTATATTTTTGCCCATACCCGCCTGGCAAAGTCACGCCAAAGGGAATTCCGCAGGTTTTTTGCGCTGGGGTTCTTTTTTCTTTTCCTGTGTGCAGGAGTGTTCCTTAACGACCTGCTTACCGTATTGTCAGGGCTGCTGTTCTTTGTACTGCTCCGCAGGAAACGCTGGCAGAACATGTATTTTTTCATTGCCGTCTGTGTTATTTTCATAGAGCTTGGCGGTACTTACTTTAAATGCTGGGCATGGGAACCTGAAACTTTTGGCACGCTGCCCACTGCCAATCCGCCTATGGGAGCCGTGTTCTTTTATGCCGGGGGCGATGTGCTATTGGCAAAAATTGTTGACCTTTGGGAAAAGAAAAAGCTCCGCACGACGACATGACATTTACCGCCCCGCAAAACACCGACCTGCTCCTGAGCGAAGCACAAAAAGAAAAGCTGTACATCAAACTGGTAGAACAGCTTAACAAGGATTTTACCCTGGCCAATGAGTCGTTGGACCTTGATCCTGAGATCACTCCCATACAGCTGAAACTCGGCGTTCAGGATAAGATATACGGCCTGATACAGCACAAATTCGCCGAGTACCTGAACCTGCTCTACATTATCGATGTACCAGAAAAGGATATCAGATCACTGGATGGCTCCGATATTGGGGAACTTTCTGAACAGGTGGCATTTTTGGTTTTGAAAAGGGAATGGCAAAAGGTGTGGTTTAGGAATAAATATTGAGTTTATCTCATCGGCACATAATATCCACATTGTGGATAAATTAATTGAACGAGATAATTCTTATTAGTAATGTACTGATACATTCGCTTATATTTTCTATCTCTAAAATAATAAACATCGACCATTAAATACTTTTGTTTCAATTGATTTCGTGTCAGTGCCACATCAAAATTGGCGGCTTCCTGTTTACCGCGCTTATAGGTGTAATAGCCGAAATGAAGATTGAATTTATTTACAGTGTCTGTCTGAATTTTTGACCACACTACTTCCGGAACGATTAAGTCTCCGGGATAATAGCTCAATTTAAATTCTCATTATCCGGTTTTTCACCGATCTGCATATACAAATTTGCAACCTCTCCGTTCAATGTCTTTCCATTAACCTGAAGAATTACATTTATATTTTGAGCAAATAAAGTATTAACGTAAACCAATAAAAATATATGCAATTTAGCTTTCATAATTTAAAAATAAACCCTCACGAACGGCATCCACGAATCGCTGTACACCATGTCATCTTCATCATACAACACATTATAGCGCACGCCAATGGTCACATGATCCATACGATAGCCAGCCCCAAGGAATAAGGCCGTATTCCAGAAATCCCTGTGGCGTGAAATGCCCGGCTCATCATTCAGGGGTTCAAAATGACCCGCATCGAATTCCTGGTTCACCCGCAACTGTTCCAACTCGGCCGAAAGCTGTATCTCCTCAATGGGGTTGAACAGCCCGACCAACGACCCACCATACAGCCAGGCTTTGTAAAAATTATCCTGGTTTATGTAACTACCCTGTAGGCCTAAGCCCAATGCTACATACTCATTGAATTGGTATATGGCTCCGGGCGCAAGAGTGATATCGGTATACCCGTTGCCTATGCCAAGCCCAAAGCCTCCACCAAAGCGCACCTTGCTCCAAAAGTCCTCATCCTCCTGGGCATTTGCCGTACTGAAAATAAAGCTGCTGAGGATAAAAATGATGATCTTTACTGATAAATGCGAAATTTGCCTTTCCATATGTGTCATGTATAATTAGTATGCATAAATATATCAAAAACACTGAAAGATTTATTGCAAATATTGTACTTTTGCAATTGATTTTTTAAAACCACGCAGTAAACACATTTTTATGGACAGGTTTTCATTTTTAAATGCGGCACATACCGCATTTTTCGCAGATTTATACGATCAATATATAGAAAATCCAGACAGTGTAGAACCAAGCTGGAGAAGTTTCTTCCAGGGATTTGATTTCGGGATGCAGGGCAATGGTTACGAAACGCTCGATGTAGAGCAGCCACGCCCGGCGGCACAGCCGGTATCCGACTATTCCGGCATTCCTGAAAAACTTCAGAAAGAATTTAAGGTACTCAACCTTATCGAAGGCTACCGCACCCGCGGCCACCTTTTCACAAAGACCAACCCGGTAAGGGACAGGCGGATATTTACACCCAATCTTTCACTGGAGACTTTCGGCCTTAGCGATGCCGATCTCGACACTACATTCGATGCCGCCAAAGAAGCAGGCCTTCAGCAGGCTACCCTAAGGCAGATCGTTGATCACCTGCGCAAAGTGTATTGCCAGCATATTGGTATCGAGTACATGTACATCCGCGACCCGGAGATCAGGAAGTGGATACAGAACAGGCTGACCAGGAACGACAACCAGCCCGATTTTTCTGCTGACCAGAAAAAAGGCATCCTTTCAAAACTTAATGAGGCGGTTTCTTTCGAGAACTTCCTTCATACAAAATATGTGGGCCAGAAACGCTTCTCTCTTGAGGGAGGTGAGTCTTTGATACCTGCACTCGACGCGCTTATTGAAGCCGCTGCCGAAAAAGGCGTGGAACAGTTCGTAATGGGCATGGCACACAGGGGTCGCCTTAACGTGTTGGCTAACGTGTTCGGAAAATCGACATCGGACATCTTCAGTGAGTTCGACGGCAAGGATTATGATGACGATGCCCTTTTTGATGGCGACGTAAAATACCACCTTGGCCTTACTGCCGACAAGAAAACCAAAAGCGGCAGGCAGATCAACATCAACCTGGCGCCAAACCCTTCGCACCTTGAAACCGTTGGTGCGGTTATAGAAGGTATCGCACGTGCCAAGCAGGACAGGTATTTCCCGGATGATTTCTCTAAAGTACTGCCTATCGCGCTTCATGGCGATGCTGCTGTAGCAGGTCAGGGGATCGTATATGAGATCATACAAATGGCTAACCTCGACGGCTACCGTACAGGAGGTACCATCCACATGGTAGTGAACAACCAGGTGGGCTTTACCACCAATTATCTCGACGCGCGTTCGTCCACCTACTGTACTGACATTGCCAAAGTAACACTGTCGCCGGTACTTCATGTGAATGCCGACGATGCCGAGGCGGTAGTACACGCCGTATTGTTCGCCCTGGATTACAGGATGGAATTCGGCGGTGATGTGTTCATTGACCTTCTGGGTTACAGGAAATACGGGCACAACGAAGGCGACGAACCAAGCTTTACACAACCGAAGCTTTACAAAATAATTGCAAAACACAAGAATCCGCGCGACCTTTATGCTGAAAAGCTTATCGCTTCGGGAGTAATAGATGATAAATTCACAAGCAAGCTGGAAGCCGATTATAAGGCCATACTTGAGGAAAACCTCGAGGCATCGCGAAAAAAAGAGCTTACCATTATAAGCCCGTTCATGCAAAATGAGTGGGAAGGGTTCGCACAGGCTGATGAAGCTGAGATGCTTAAGAAAGTGAACACCGCTTTTTCTAAAGACATGCTGGATGACATCGCCAAGACAATTACAGAACTTCCTGCGGATAAGAAATTCATAAAGAAGATACAGAAGCTCATCAACGACAGGAAGGCGATGTATTTTGAAACCGACAAGCTGGACTGGGCTATGGCCGAGCTGCTTGCCTACGGTTCACTTTTAACTGAAGGCTACGATGTACGCATATCAGGCCAGGATGTGGAAAGGGGTACCTTCTCGCACCGCCATGCCGTAGTAAAAGTGGAAGATTCTGAAGAGGAGGTAGTATTGCTGAATACACTGAAAGACCAAAAAGGCAAATTCCATATATTCAACTCACTGCTGTCAGAATACGGCGTAGTGGGCTTTGACTACGGTTATGCTCTTGCAAGCCCTAAAACGCTGACCATATGGGAAGCGCAGTTCGGGGATTTCTCCAACGGTGCCCAGATAATGATCGACCAGTATATATCGGCTGCCGAAGATAAGTGGAACAACCAGAACGGCCTTGTATTCCTTTTGCCGCACGGTTATGAAGGACAGGGCGCGGAACACTCATCGGCACGTATGGAGCGTTACCTGCAGCTTTGCGCCAATCATAACATGTATGTGGCCGACTGTACAACGCCAGCCAACTTCTTCCACCTGTTGAGGAGGCAGATGAAAACCACGTTCCGCAAGCCGCTTATCGTGTTCACTCCGAAGAGTTTGCTGCGCCATCCGTTGGTAGTATCTTCTGCAGAGGAATTTGCGAACGGTACTTTCCAGGAAGTGCTTGACGACCCGGCTGCAGATGCTAAAAAAGTAAAGACACTGGTATTCTGTACCGGTAAGTTCTATTACGACCTTATTGCCGAAAGGGAGAACCTGAAACGTGATGATGTAGCTGTAGTTCGTATCGAGCAATTGTTCCCATTGCCAACAGAACAGCTTAAAGAGATCATTGCAAAATACCCTAATGCCGACGACTACGTTTGGGCACAGGAAGAGCCGCGCAACATGGGTGCTTACAGCCATATGCTGATGAACTTTAACGAAGTGAAGCTAAGGCTTGCTTCACTAAAAGCCTACAGCGCGCCTGCCGCCGGTAGTTATACCCGTTCTAAAAAACGCCATGCCGCAGCCATTGCCATGGTTTTTGATAAGAATTTATTTAATTAATCGTACTTTTGATTTTCAATATATAAGGAACACAAATAAAGCATACTGATATGGTTTTAGAAATGAAAGTCCCTTCACCGGGAGAGTCGATCACAGAAGTAGAAATTGCAACATGGCTGGTAAAAGATGGTGACTATGTAGAAAAGGACCAGGCTATTGCCGAAGTGGATTCAGATAAAGCGACCCTTGAGCTTCCTGCCGAAGCCAGCGGCATCATTACCCTAAAGGCAGAAGAAGGCGACGCGGTAAAAGTAGGGCAGGTAGTTTGCCTTATCGATACAGGCGCTGCAAAACCTGACGGAGGCGCTGCACCCGCAAAGGAAGAAAAAACAGCAGAAGCTCCTAAGGCTGAGGAGAAGAAAGAAGAACCTAAAAAAGAGGAGCCTAAGAAGGAAGAGCCTAAAGCAGCGGAGAAAACCTATGCTACAGGCGCGCCATCTCCGGCGGCAAGAAAGATTCTTGACGAGAAGAACATAGATGCCTCAACTGTTTCCGGCACAGGTAAAGGTGGCAGGATAACCAAAGACGATGCGGTAAACCATGTGCCGTCTATGGGTACGCCGACAGGCGGGAACCGCTCGTCTGAAAAGACCAAGCTGTCCATGCTTCGCAGGAAAGTGGCTGAGCGCCTTGTTTCCGCAAAGAATGAAACAGCCATGCTTACCACGTTCAACGAGGTGAACATGACACCGATCAACCAGTTGAGGAATGAATATAAAGATGCGTTTAAAGCCAAGCACGGTGGTGTTAGCCTTGGGTACATGTCATTCTTTACCAAGGCTGTAGTAAGGGCTTTGCAGCTGTTCCCGGATGTAAATTCCATGATGGATGGGGACTATAAAATATCATATGACTTCGTAGATGTATCTATAGCAGTATCAGGACCTAAGGGGCTTATGGTACCGGTTGTAAGGAACGCTGAAGCACTTACGTTCCGCGGTATTGAGGCTGAGATCAAGCGTCTTGCGCTTCGTGCGCGTGATGGCCAGATCACAGTTGATGACATGACCGGAGGTACTTTCACCATTACCAATGGCGGTGTATTCGGCTCAATGCTTTCAACTCCGATCATTAACCCTCCGCAGTCAGGTATCCTTGGTATGCACAACATCATCGAGCGTCCAATCGCTGTGAACGGTAAGGTCGAGATCCACCCAATGATGTACGTTGCACTGTCTTACGACCACAGGATCATCGACGGACGCGAGTCGGTTGGTTTCCTTGTAGCAGTGAAAGAGGGCCTTGAAAACCCTGCTGAGCTGCTGATGGACAATAATCCTAAAAAAGCGCTGGAACTATAATTGAGATTTCTCCTGTCGTCGAAATGACAAGGAAATACATAAAGCAAAAAAGTCCCGCAATTAGCGGGACTTTTTCTATATAGGGATGTCGCTAAGCGACAGACTATCCTATAGATGCATTAAATGGTAAAAAGGTTGCGTGACATTAACAAAAAACCGCTTACAGTGAAGCGGTTATTTAAATTTTATTAACACAGGTATTTACGGCAGCGCATTTATTAGCGCTATAAGCTCCGCTTCTGTTACGCTGTCCAGATCGGCATCCGTAAAGGTGATCACGCCATTTTCGGTTATCGTCACAGCCTTTATGGCATAGATCCATTCGCCATTGTTTTCAGATACGAATATCACGTGGCATTCCAGCCCGATAGGGATCTGCCCATAATGCTCGCTGAAGTAGCCTGTGGCGGGGTCGTAAACATCCAGTGTGCCCAGCGCGTTGCCTTCTTCGTTATAGGATATGTACACGGCGCTATTCTGATTTGTAAACCCGTCCGGCACATCGACTTTAATAGTCGTCTTGGGTCTTGGATCGCTGTAAAAGCGGTCCACATTGGTCCAGCCAAAATTCCCGACAAATGCATAGTAGGTCCCGCCTTCTACAAATACCCCATTTTCCTGGTTTGGACCATCGTTGTCTTCTTCTTCCCATACCACATTGCCATCTTCGGCAACCAGGCCGTTCCACAACGTCATGTCGCCATCTGTACCTCCTGTAAGCGAACCCGGTATCTGTAACTGGAAGCCACAGGCGAGGTCTACCGGCTGCCCGTTGTGGGTGGCGTTCACATAAAATTCACCACCGGAAACCAGCATCGCCAGATCGCCGTCGGGCATCATGCCCATTGTAGGCATACCCGTTACAACCATACTGCCACTATTGAAGATCTCGACATATTCGAGCATCACTTCGCCTGTAACCGGCACACCGTTAACTGTAAGGCAACCGCCGTAAATGGTAATTTCAACACCGCTTTCGGACATGAATTGCATCATACCCGAGGGATCGTTGATAAAAGTAAACTCCTGTGTAATGTTAGCCAATGCCTGTTCCTGCAGGTCCCCAAACTCCTGGGCGGTCGGGGCGGGGAATTCCGGCACTACGGGACCATCCTGCGGGTCATAAACCGTTTCGGTCGTTTCGCAGGCAGAGAACAGCATCATCATTAGCGATGCTGCAAGTAGGTACGTTCTTTTCATAAGTTTATTGATAAGGTTTTAAGCAGGCCGGCCAACCGCATTTTGACCTTAAAACATTTCGATACATAAAAACCCTACCACGCATTGATGAAGTTTCGAAAAAGACCAAAGATGTAAAAAGATCCGCTGATGGCTTATCAACGGATATATGATCTGGGGTCATATTCTCTATTCTTTTACTATGCGTACCACTTTTTCAGCTTTGCCCGATAGTACTTTAAGGATATAAACACCTTTCGCAAGGCTTTGCAGGCTTATGACAGCGCTATCTGTATTCACTGTCCTGCTCAAAACCAACTGACTGACAAGGTTGTACATTTCTACCTTATCGATGTTATTTTTATTTGAGATGTTCAGCACATCTTTAACCGGGTTCGGAAAGGAAATAAAGCCTTTGAAAATGCTTTCCCCGGCCTCCATGGTAGTATGTACTGTTACGGCACGACGTTGTACACTTTCTATACCGTAAATGGTTTGTGATGCATAATAGGTTTCGCCATCAACAAGTAAAGTGTTCAGTGGCAGTGGCGTTTCGGTATCGTTAGTATTGGGTGGCCCTGCCTGCCCGGCATTATCATACCATTGAATGTCCTCGCCTTCAACTTCAATATCGGCAAGGGTATCGCCGTCTTCAAATTGCTGTTCCTCACTACCATCGGGAGCGGGGGTTTCATAGTCCGACGGAAGCACGATCACTTCGATCTCTCCTGTGTCATAGCAGCCACTCTCACTATTCTCCAACCTGAAGTAAACTGTTGAAGATGAAGTAAAATAATTATACGGTACGGTAACAGAAGGGGAGCCTGCATCCGCATTCCCTGCAGACGTATAATACGTTATTTCAAAAGATGCAGGGGAAAGACCATCAAGGATCACTGCCTCCTGTGTTGTAAGGTTGACTAATGCAAGTCCATCCGTATCATCATCAAGTACTATCACAGGCGCGGGATCGCCGGCATATGGCTGTGGCGCTGCAATGATCTGGAACGAAGCTACATCATAGGCTTCGGTTGTGTTGCTTGATAACCTTGCATAAATGGTTTGTGAATTTAGGGTGCCTGCCATAATATTTGTATAATCCCCCGGGCTGGCAATAGCATTATTCACAGCATTATTTTCGGCGTCTGACAAAGTTTCAAAATAGGTGATGGTAAGACCAGCCGGATCCTGCCCATCAAGTACGGCAGCATTATTTTCAAGCAGGTTAAATGTAGCAACACCATCAAGGTTAAAATCGCATCCGTACAGGTCATTTGGTGTTCCTATAGCAATAGGCATACTAAAGGCGATCTCCCCGACGAATAAAGCTGAGTCATATAACTGGTCATTCCTTTCGGCAATAGCTATTTTAAGATGATAGTTATGACCGGGGTTCAAAGTAGATCCGGCAGTAAGGGGCATCGTCCTTCCATTAAAGTTTATCGGGGCATTTATGTTTGTCGGGCTGTAATATGCACCAAAATATTGGGCATTTTGGGAATTGCAGTTTGAATTATACTGATTGTTCCTCACACTGTTGACCGTTACAGGAATCGTAGTTCCCGGTACTATTGCGAGATTCGAAGTAACACCCGTGTCAAGGTCTGTGAGCATTATTACAAAGGCATCGGAAAAACTGCATTGAAAGTCTCCGTATTCATCTGATGCAAAAATATAGCTGATGTCAATATGGTCTGATGGGGCTATGAAATCGAATTCGAGCTTTGTGGCGTTTAAGGAAATGAATGCCTGCGGACTTAATTGTTGCAGTATAGCTAAAACATCATTATCGCCCAGCCATTCCAGGGTGCCTCCGTTTTGGGTATTATTTGGTCCCGGAGCCTGTTCAATATTCCCAGTAGACAGGATAACGCCATTTACGAACGGAAAGTTGGCATTTCCGCTTGTAAAATAACCCAGCCCGTTCACCGTGCCATAATTAGTACCCGTAGAGGAAGTTACGTTCGTCACCTGGATATCGGTCCCTTCAAGAAGCACATCTGTCACTAACTGCTGCGGGGTATATTGCGTGCCCGAAGTCGTAATTGGAGATTGCGCGATCAACAAGAGAGGCATTGATAATATCGCCGAGAGTAAAGTTTTTTTCATAGCTAATTGGTTTGCTCCCAAAGCTATAAAAAATTTCTTTTATGCATTCAAAATTATTTAAGGTAGAAGCAACTGTTATGGTAGTCAATTATCGCCTTGCCCTTCATCAGCACATCTGCCCCGATAATACCATGTACCGGCTTGGCATTGTATTGCCTCAGTGCCTCATTGACATGCGACATATCAAATATGACCAATCCGAAATTTTTGGTAGACCAGCGCCCCAGTTTCAGCCTGTTCTTTACCGAGGTCTGTGTGAGCATCCCTATCCCTCCTGCCCCGGCGGCCTTGGTGTCCGAATCGCTGGCTGCAAGGTTAAAATGGCCGACGCCCTGAAAATCGACACAGCTGTTGGAAGCCCCGGTATCGAGTATGAACTTCCCCTCTACCCCATTGATCTTCGCCTTTATGAGCAAGTGCTGGGTTTTCGATATTTTAAACTTTACGCGTTTGTATCCGCCTTTTTTTAGGCTGTCGTATAAATTCTCCATTGTTCAAAAATAGTAAAAGTTACGCTGGCTTTTTTACCAAAAGACCTACAAAGATCTGCATAAAGCGCACAAAGCCTTACTATCGATGCAGATCTTACTGGTAAAACTAAAAACCGCTTGCGGTTAAGCAATTGGTTCGTAATTTTGCGCCTCAACATTTTATTATGATACTTACCGATACCCATACGCACTTATACAGCGAAGAATTTGCCAATGACCGCGATGCCATGATACAGCGTGCCATCGATGCGGGGGTGACGCGTTTCTTTATTCCGTCGATAGACTCCGGTTATACACAGCAAATGTATGATCTTGAAAGGCAATATCCAGAAAATATTTTCCTGATGATGGGCCTTCACCCAACCTATGTAAAGGAGGATTATCTCGAAGAACTGGCTCATGTTGAGGAACAGCTGGCCAGCCATACTTTTTATGCCGTGGGGGAGATAGGCATCGACCTGTATTGGGACAAGACCCGGCTTGCCGAACAACAACATGCTTTTAGACACCAGATACAACTGGCTAAAAAATATAAGCTGCCCATAAACATCCACTGCCGTGATGCGTTTGACGAAGTGTTCGAAGTATTGGAATCGGAAAAAGCAGACAGCCTTTTTGGCATCTTCCATTGCTTTACCGGCGACTTTGAACAGGCCCAAAAGGCGATAGGCTACAATATGAAGCTGGGCATTGGCGGTGTGGCGACGTTCAAAAATGGTAAGATCGACCAATTCCTGAAAGACATTCCCCTAAAGCACATCGTCCTGGAAACAGACTCGCCCTACCTTGCCCCTGTGCCTTTTCGCGGCAAGCGCAATGAAAGCGCTTATACCAAACTGGTTGCCGAAAAGCTGGCCCTTATCTATGATGTTCCAGTGGAAGAGATCGCGGCAGTTACCACTGCGAATTCCAAAGATGTTTATGGTATTTAACAAAGAATTTCGGTTTAATTCCATAATTTTTTTGTTCATTTGTGAATTGTTTTAACCCTTAAGAAGTACATGTCGAAATTTGACCAAATAAGGCCTTATTATGATACTGAGGTTAACGATGCGATACGCAGCGTAGCGAACCACCCCATGATGAAGGCGCTCATGAGCTTCACTTTTCCGGACACGGAAGAGTCGGTTTGGATGGAGCAGCTAACGAAAACCCATTCCAAAAGAGATTTCCAGATCAATTTCATTTATCAGGCCATCCAGATGGTCCTTAAAAAAAGTTCTGAAGGGCTTACTACCTCGGGCTTTGAAAAATTGGACAAGCATACCCCATACCTTTTCATATCCAACCACAGGGACATTATCCTTGACACCTCGCTCATCAACGTAAGCCTTTACGATCACGGCCTGATCATGACCGCATCGGCCATTGGCGATAACCTGGTGCAAAAGTCGTTCCTGCACGCGCTTTCAAGGCTTAACAGGAATTTCCTGGTACAGCGCAATCTTGGGCCGAGGGAACTTCTCCAAAGCTCAAAGCTGATGTCGGAATACATTTACCAGATGCTGTTCCGTGAAAACCGCTCCGTATGGATCGCGCAACGCGAAGGCCGCACCAAGGACGGCAACGACGTGACCCAACAGGGTGTACTGAAAATGCTGGCAATGGCATCGGACGAAGAGAACCTGATGGAATACTTCAAAAAGGCGAAGATCGTACCGGTCTCTATTTCATATGAATACGACCCAACCGATATGCTAAAGATGCCGAGGCTCATGGCCGAAGCCAATGACGAAGTGTATATCAAGGAAAAAAACGAGGACTTCATGACACTCATCAGTGGTATCATGGGGCAAAAAAAACGCATTCACCTCCACATGGGCGAGATACTGGATACCGAACTGGACACCATAGCCCGCGAACATGACAACCAGAACAAACAGATACAGGCGCTGGCCCAGGTAATTGATGATTCGATCCAAAACAGCTACAAGCTGTGGCCTACCAACTATATCGCGTACGACCTGCTTAACAATACCACCCAGTTCGCCGGGCAGTATACCGAAAAGGAAAAACAGCTGTTTGAAAGGCGGCTGGAAATGCGCATAGACATTGAGAACAAGATCGTGCGTGAAGGCTTCCTTGCATTGTATGCCAATCCGGTAGTCAATAAAATGAAGCACCAGAATGTCTAAGCCGTCCATCTTATTGATCTATACAGGCGGTACCATAGGCATGGTCAAGGATTTTGAGACCGGCGCACTCAAGGTTTTCGATTTTAGCAACCTTTTGGAGCGCATTCCCGAGTTAAAGCTGCTGGACTGCGACATACAAACGGTCTCTTTTGAAAAGCCCATCGATTCCTCCAATATGAATACGGTTAAGTGGGCTAAACTGGCTGATCTGATAGAGGATAATTATGACAAATTCGACGGCTTCGTTATCCTGCATGGGTCAGACACCATGAGCTACTCGGCATCTGCAATGAGCTTCATGCTGGAAAATGCAGACAAGCCGGTTGTATTTACAGGCTCCCAATTACCCATTGGCGACCTGCGTACCGATGCCAAGGAAAATCTCATTACTGCCATACAGGTCGCTTCCTTACGAAATAACAACGATCCTGTGATCCGCGAAGTTTGCCTCTATTTCGAATACAAACTTTATAGGGCTAACCGCACCACCAAGATAAGCGCAGAGCATTTTAATGCCTTCCAGTCGCCTAACTATCCTGCCCTTGCCGAATCTGGCGTACACCTCAAAGTGACCAAAGAGCTCCTGTGGCCCCATGATCCTGAAAAACAGCTGAAGGTGCGCAAGAACTTTGATGATAATGCGGTCATTATAAAAATGTTCCCCGGCATCAACGAACAGGTACTTTCCTCGATACTCAACACCCCCGGACTAAAGGGCGTTGTATTGGAAACGTACGGATCGGGCAACGCACCTACCGACATTTACTTTATCTCTATCCTGCAGAGGGCAATAGAAAAAGGGGTACAGATAGTTAACGTGACACAATGCTCCGGCGGCAGTGTGAACATGGGGCATTATGAGACCAGCACCATGCTTAAGGAGATAGGCGTAATATCGGGTGCCGACATTACTACCGAGGCCGCCATAACCAAAATGATGTACCTTTTGGGTCAAGATCTGTCGCCCGCCGAATTCAAGACCTGCTTCGAATCGTCGCTTCGCGGAGAATTATCGTAATAATTTTTTAATATTCGTTTTAAATCCTATTTTTGCACCCGCAATACTTTAGAGAGGTGGCCGAGTGGTCGAAGGCGCACGCCTGGAAAGTGTGTATACTCCACAAGGGTATCGAGGGTTCGAATCCCTTCCTCTCTGCTACAAAAAAAGCTTCCTCCCGGAAGCTTTTCGCATTTATTTGTTACTTCAATAACTTATCCAGTTCCACTCTTAACCCCGGTTCTGAGGGCCTTGGCGCATCGGCATTGAGCACGTTGCCTTTTGGGTCGATGAGCAGGAACCTTGGGATCGAGTTGATGCCGAATGCCTGCACGAATGCCGACTGCCAGGCATTGTCGGCAATGAGCTGTATGCCGCCCAGCTGCTTTTCCTCCACCATCTTACGCCACTTATCATAGTTCTTTTTCTCGTCTATGGAAATGCTCACGAACTCAATGTTCTTGCCATGGTAGTCTTTTTCCAGCTGCTGCAGGTACGGTATCTGCTGCCTGCAAGGGCCGCACCAGGTTGCCCAAACATCAACATAAACGTATTTGCCCTTCAGGCTCTCAAGCTTGGTAGTACCTCCTTTAAAATTCTCATAATTGAATAATGGTGCAGGCTGCCCCTTAAACTTGTCGGCCCGGCCTGCCTGATCGATCATCTGCGCGACCTGTTGGCGCTGCTGTGCCACCTGCTGCCCAACAATGCTTTTAAATCCGGGGTTGAGCGCAGGGTCCTCCAGTTTTTTCTGCATGCCGGCAAGAAGCCCGTCTATCAGTTCGTTGCGCTCGGTCGGGTCGGTCACCACAGCCATTTTATCCCCCAATTCCTTATTGTTCCGGTTGAAGGCGGCCAAAAGATTATTCTCTTTTTCTCCTGTGCCGGTAAAGGCCACAGTACCTATAAGGTCGTTGGCGTTCATGGTCATTTTAAGATCAATACCTTCGCGCAGGTATAATATTGCTACACCTGTACCATCGGTCACCTGGTAAAAATCAGGCTTTACCGCAAACGACTCAGCCTTGAAATTGCCTTTGGCATCCGACTTCAGTACTTTTACCACACCTGCCTGCGACCGGATAACCAACGAATCGTTTTTTCGGTTCTCTATTTTGGCAGAGAATTTCATTTCACCCTGGGCGAACAGTGCTGCTGATGCCAAAAGGAAAAGCAGGAGCATATTCTTTTTCATTAACGCTTATTTTAAGATGCTAAAGATATAAAATTAAAAACCCCGCAATGCGGGGCCTGTATATTATTTAAGGAGTTTATCGAGCTGCTGCCTCAGTGCCGGGTCGGACGGGCGGGCGGCATCTGCAGATACTACATTGCCTTGTGGGTCAATGAGTATGAACCTTGGGATACTGTCTACAAAATAAGCCTGTGTAAAATCGGAGTTCCAGTCCTTGTCAGCGAACAGCTGTATGCCGCCAAGCGATTTATCAGTTACCATTTTCCTCCATTTCTGATAATCTTTCTTTTGGTCGATGGAAAGGCTCACGAATTCGATGTTCTTGCCGTGATAGTCTTTCTCTACCTTTTGCAGGTGCGGGATCTCCTGCCTGCACGGGCCGCACCAGGTAGCCCATACATCAATGTACACATATTTGCCCTTCAGGTCCTCCAGCGATGTTGTGCCCCCTTTAAAATTCTCATAGGCGAATGATGGTGACTTTTGCCCGTTTAGCTTAGCAAGCTTCTCTCCTTTTTCAAGAAAACCGATAAGGTCGGCCTTCTCCAGAGGAAGCTGCTTCATAATAAGAGTTTTAAAATTTTCGTCGAGCCCCTTATCCTGAATTTTAGCCTCAAGTTCTTTGAATACCTTTTCCACATCGGCCTTAAGGGATGCATTATCGCCACCGGCCATTACTTTTTCTCCAACCACTTCAATGGCAAGGTATTTTTTAGCCAGGAAGTTATTCTCCTTCTCACCTTTACCTTTAAAAGCTATGGTCTCGTCGAACATTTTGGCATCCAGTGTCATGGCGAGGTCGTAGCCGTTCTTTAGGTATAAGGTCGCTACCTCTCGGCCATCATTCAGCTCATAAAGTCCGGGCTCGACTGAGAAGCTGTCTTTAAAATTACCCTTGGCATCGGCTACAATTACTTTGTTGAATGTTCTCGACCTAATGGTTATAGAGTCGGAATTGCGGTTTTGCACTTTAGCTGCGAATTTCACCTTGTCCTGTGCGAAAGCCCCGGTAAAGGCAAACAGTGTTATAAGCAATAGTTTTTTCATGTCGTTTATTAATGGTTATTATTGGTCCTTACGAATAAGGAACGAAGTTAATGAATTTATAGTGTGGCGAACGGCAGAACTGTCAGGATTTTCCAACTTTATAACAACAATTTGTTATCTTTAAATCCAAAACCAATTATTAATATATGAAAAACCTATCCATCATTTATGTCCTTACCATATTCCTGTTCATTTCCTGCGGTGGCGGTCCTGAAGCTACACAAACCGTAAAAGGCGCTGACTACAGCCTGCAGATCCCAGGATCGATGTCGAGCACTACCCAGCTGAACGACGAAGCGGCGCTCCAATACCAAAATATAATAAAAGAACTGTATGTGATCGTTATCGACGAAACCAAAGCTGAGGTGCAGACAGCCCTCGATGAAAATGGCCTGCAGTACGATTACACGAACGACCTGCAGGGCTACTACGACCTCGTGGGTAATAACATCCTGTCAACGCTTTCGCGCGAAACGCTACCAAAGCCTGTAGACACGACCATCAATGGCCTTAAAGCTAAGGTGCTGGATATTGAAGGCACAGTTGAAGGACAGGACATTTACTGGAAATTCGCTTTCATTGAAGGCAAAAAGAAGTACTACCAGATCATGACGTGGACGCTTGCCAGCCGTAAGGATACACATGAAGCGGTAATGCGTGCCATGGTAAACTCATTTAAGGAGACTAGCAAAAGCAAGGACTAAGAGTCAGTCCGTCATAAACACACAAGCTTTTTTCGCCCTTATCCTTAAGTTTGGATACGTATATCGCTGCCTCCCTCATCTTCGGAAAAGAATTCGCGGAAAGGCGGCACCTCTCCTTAATAAAAATTCGTTTCATTGGTGTAATTCGTGGCATAATACTAAATTTGCACTTCAAAATTCTAAAGCAATGTACAGAAGCCATAATTGCGGCGAACTCAACGCCACGAACATAAACCAGGAAGTAACACTAGCCGGATGGGTGCAAAAGTCCCGTAATAAGGGATTCATGATCTGGGTCGACCTGCGTGACCGCTATGGCATAACCCAGCTTATATTTGACACGGACCGCACACAAAAAGAAGTTTTTGACCGTGCAGCATCACTTGGCCGTGAATTCGTTATCCAGGTAAAGGGCACCGTTATAGAACGTGAATCGAAAAACCCGGGCATGGCTACCGGCGACATCGAGATATTGGTCAGCGAACTTACCATACTCAATGCTGCCATTATCCCTCCCTTCTCTATTGAGGATGAGACCGATGGCGGCGAGGAGCTCCGCATGAAATACCGCTACCTCGACATTCGCAGGAACCCGGTAAAGAACAGCCTTATCTTCCGCCACAAGGTAGGGATCGAGGTACGCAACTACCTTTCAAAACAAGGGTTCATTGAGGTGGAAACACCTGTACTTATAAAGTCAACACCCGAGGGTGCGCGCGACTTCGTAGTGCCTTCGCGCATGAACGAAGGACAGTTCTATGCACTTCCGCAATCGCCGCAAACATTCAAGCAATTGCTCATGGTGGGTGGCATGGACAAATACTTCCAGATCGTGAAATGTTTCCGCGATGAAGACCTTCGTGCCGACCGCCAGCCGGAATTCACGCAGATCGACTGCGAAATGGCTTTTGTAGAGCAGGAAGACATCATCCAGACATTTGAAGGGCTTGCGAGCCATCTTTTAAAAGAAGTAAAAGGCATCGAGACAGGTCCGTTCCCGCGAATGACCTACGACGAAGCCATGAAAAAATATGGCAACGACAAGCCGGACATCCGTTTCGGGATGGAATTCGGCGAACTGAACGAAGTGACACAGCATAAGGACTTCGCGGTATTCAATACTTCGGAGCTTGTAGTTGGTATTGCAGTTCCGGGTGCCGGAGCCTATACCAGGAAGCAGATCGACGAGCTTATCGAGTGGGTAAAACGCCCTCAGGTAGGCGCGACCGGCATGGTGTATGCTAAATATGAGGCCGACGGCTCCATCAAATCATCAGTAGATAAGTTCTATGACCAGGCCGACCTGCAAAAGTGGGCTGAGATAACCGGCGCCAAACCGGGCGACCTTATCCTGGTGCTTTCGGGCGACGCGCACAAAACACGTACCCGCATGAGCGCACTGCGCATGGAACTGGCTACACGCCTTGGCCTTCGTGACCCCGAAGTTTTCGCGCCGCTATGGGTGGTAGACTTCCCGCTGTTGGAGTGGGACGAGGACACTTCGCGCTTCCACGCCATGCACCACCCGTTCACCTCTCCGAAACCGGAGGACATGCCATTACTGGAAACCGACCCGGCCGCCGTACGCGCCAATGCCTACGACCTTGTGCTTAACGGCAACGAGATAGGGGGCGGTTCGATAAGGATACATGATAAAGCTACACAGTCGCTTATGTTCAAATACCTGGGCTTTACCGAAGAGCAGGCTAAAGCACAGTTCGGCTTCCTGATGGATGCGTTCCAGTTTGGAGCACCACCACACGGGGGACTTGCATTCGGCTTCGACAGGCTTGTAGCAATATTGGGCGGTCAGGAAACCATCCGCGATTTTATCGCATTCCCTAAGAACAATTCTGGACGCGACGTTATGATCGACGCGCCTTCGGCGATAGACAATGCACAGTTGGAGGAGTTGCATATCAGGCTGAAATAAACACTGTTCATAACAATGCAATGCGCCTTAAGGATTTTAAACCTTTCGGCGCATTTTCATTACATATTATTCACACAAACTGTAACAAATTACAGAACATTAACCATTTGATTATAAATCAATTATTTTATTAAATTTTTTTAACATTTCTCTTTGCAGTGTCACAAATAAGTTTACCTTTGACCCATTATTAATTATTTTTTTATTACAGAATGCGTACAGGCAAAGTGAAATTTTTTATTGAAGCTAAAGGTTTTGGCTTCATTACAGACGACGAAACAGGCAAAGACATCTTTGTACATGCTACAGGTCTAAGAGCTGAAGGTCTACGTGAAGGCGACAAAGTGAGCTACGTGGAAGAAGACGGAAAGAAAGGTAAAGTAGCCGCACAAGTAACGGCTATCGACTAATATATTTATATTACCCGATTACCTCAAACCCACCAATGGACCGCCCTTAACTAAGGGCGGTTTTTTTATGAATAGATTTCTCTTAAACACATTTTTTTGGCTATTGTTTTAGCAATTAAACAACTAAGAAATCTTTGACCGAAGATTTGTTTAAAAGTCTTTAAATACTGTAAATTGCGTTTTATTTAGAACGAGTAAAAATTAAGCTTTAAATCTTTCTCTCTACCCAAAACGTTTAGTTAGTTCGGCTACGGAATGTATATTTGTGGATTGTTTATAAATTGCAAGTACTTATGGACACGACCCAAATGAGTTATTTCCCGATCTTTATGCAGCTTTTGCTGGCTACGGGCTTTGTTGCAGGCACGATATTCGTATCAAACCTCCTTGGCCCGAAGAGGAATTCGGTAAACAAAGACAAGAACTTTGAGTGCGGTATCGAATCGATCGGTAACGCCCGCATACCCTTCTCTGTAAAATATTTCCTTGTAGCCATATTGTTCGTATTATTCGACGTGGAGGTGATCTTCATGTACCCATGGGCCGTGAACTTCCGCGAAATGGGCCTTGAGGGCTTCCTGAAAATGGGCATCTTCATGCTGCTGCTTTTAGTAGGCTTCTTCTATGTGCTTAAGAAAAAAGGGCTGGAGTGGGAATAGGTAATTGGGCATGCAATTTGCATTATGTGCCTGATAATCAAAATTAAAAATTACAATGAGCAATTCAAAAGATATAAAACTGGTTGACGCTCCCGAGGGAGTGGAAGGACAGGGCTTTTTTGCCACGAAGCTGGACACTGTGGTAGGTTTGGCGCGCGCCAATTCGCTTTGGCCATTGCCGTTCGCCACATCGTGCTGTGGTATTGAATTCATGGCTACCATGGCATCACATTATGATGTTGCACGTTTCGGGTCGGAGCGTATGAGCTTTTCGCCGCGCCAGGCCGACATGCTGTTGGTTATGGGTACCATTGCCAAAAAGATGGCCCCTATACTCCGCCAGGTATATGAGCAAATGAGCGAGCCGCGCTGGGTGATCGCTGTGGGTGCGTGTGCATCTTCAGGAGGCATATTCGACACGTATTCAGTACTTCAGGGTATTGACAAGGTGATCCCGGTAGACGTTTACGTTCCCGGATGCCCGCCAAGGCCGGAGCAGATATTGGACGGCGTGATGAGGCTGCAGGAGATCGTGAAGTCGGAATCCGTACGCAGGAGGAGCTCACCGGAATACCAGGAACTAATGGCTTCTTATAACATTACATAAGGTACAAATGGCTTTAGAAACATCTGTAATACAAGAAAAACTTACCGGTAAATTCGGCGAAAAAGTGACCGGGTTTATCCTGCAAAACGATATATTGTCATTTGAAGTAGGATCTGCTTCAATGGCCGAAGTGATGGGCTTCCTTAAGAACGATCCTGTACTGCGCTTCAACTTCCTTACCGACGTGTGCGGCATCCATTACCCTGATAACGACATTGAAAGGCAGTTCGCGGTGGCTTACCACATGCACAACTGGATGGATAACGTACGCATACGATTCAAGTGCTTCCTTAACGGGGAGAACCCCGAGATCGAGACGGCTACCGGGATGTTCCTTGGCGCCAACTGGCAGGAACGCGAAACGTACGACTTTTACGGCATCATCTTTAAAGGCCATCCGCAGCTGAAGAGGATCCTTAATATGGATGAGATGACCTCATTCCCAATGCGGAAGGAATTCCCAATGGAAGACGGCGGCCGTACCGATAAGGATGACCGTTTCTTTGGAAGGATAACCGATAATGCTCATAATTAACCAGGAATAATTCATTTATAAATGTCAGACCTGTTATTACCACCGGAACACCGCTATGCCAAGCTGATCGAGCAAAGGAAGAATGAAGACGGCAGCGAGCTTTCCATACTGAACCTTGGGCCAACACACCCCGCCACGCACGGCATTTTCCAGAACATCCTGCTTATGGATGGCGAAAGGATCATAGACGGCGAGCCGACGGTAGGCTACATACACCGCGCTTTCGAAAAAATTGCCGAAAACAGGCCATTTTACCAGATAACACCCCTTACAGACAGGATGAACTACTGCTCATCGCCCATCAACAATATGGGCTGGTGGATGACCCTGGAGAAGGCCCTTGACATCGAGGTGCCGAAAAGGGTGCAGTACCTTCGCGTTATCATCATGGAACTGGCGCGCATTGCCGACCACATCATCTGTAATTCAGTACTGGGTGTGGATACGGGCGCACTGACAGGCTTCCTTTACGTATTCCAGTACAGGGAGAAAATTTACGAAATATACGAAGAGATATGCGGCGCCCGCCTTACGACCAATATGGGCCGCATAGGAGGCTTTGAAAGGGACTGGAGCCCGGAAGCCTTTAAAAAGATAGACAAATTCCTTGAAGAATTCCCGGCTATATGGGCAGACTTCGAGAACCTGCTTACCCGCAACAGGATATTCATGGACCGTACCATTGACGTTGGCCCAATATCCGCAGAAAAGGCTATGAGCTACGGCTTTACAGGCCCGAACCTCCGTGCGGCAGGTATCGACTACGACGTACGCGTTATGACACCGTACAGCTCCTACGAAGACTTTGAGTTTGACGTACCTGTTGGAAAATCAGGCGATACCTACGACCGTTTCTGCGTGCGTAATGCCGAGGTTTGGGAAAGCCTCAAGATCATCAAACAGGCATTGGCCAAGATGCCGGAGGGCCCTTTTCACGCCAATGTACCGGATTATTACCTTCCGCCAAAAGAAGATGTTTACACTAATATGGAAGCCCTCATCTACCACTTTAAAATAGTTATGGGCGAGATACCTGTGCCAAAGACCGAAGTATACCATGCGGTAGAAGGCGGCAACGGGGAGCTGGGCTTTTACCTTATAACCGACGGAAGCCGTACACCATACAGGCTGCACTTCCGCAGGCCGTGCTTTATTTATTACCAGGCATTCAACGACATGGTAAGAGGGCAAATGCTTTCCGATGCCATTGCAACATTATCAAGCCTCAATGTTATTGCAGGCGAATTAGACGCTTAAGACTATGGAGATCTCAAACGCGATACAAAACATAAACATCACTCCTGAGCTTCAGGCAAGGATAGATGAATTGCTTAGCCACTACCCTGCCGACAAAAGGAAATCGGCATTGCTGCCTATCCTCCACGATGTGCAGGACGCGCACGATAACTGGCTGAGCATCGAGCTTCAGGACAAGGTGGCCGAGATCATTGGCATCAAGCCGATCGAGGTATATGAGGTAGTATCTTTTTATACTATGTACAACCAAAAGCCAATTGGGAAATTCATGTTCGAATTTTGCAGGACATCATGCTGTGCCGTTCGCGGTGCCGAGAACCTGATGGATTATACCTGCGAAAAACTGGGCGTGAAAGAAGGCGAAGTAACACCTGACGGCATGTTCCAGGTAGTTGGGGTAGAATGCCTTGGCGCCTGCGGTTATGCGCCGATGATGCAGTTGGGCGACTATTACAAAGAGCACCTCGACAAGCAGAAGATCGATGCATTGATCGAGGATTGCAGGGCCGGCAAAGTAGATTTACATAAACTGACCATTACAGAATAGGTATGGGACAAAAGATATTATTAGAGCACGCACAGGTGCCGGGGATAAAAACCTATGAGATATACCGCAAAGTAGGCGGTTATCGCTCTGTGGAAAAAGCGCTGAAAAGCATGACCCCGGACGAAGTAGTGGAGGAAGTAAAGACATCGGGCCTTCGCGGGCGGGGTGGCGCTGGTTTTCCTACAGGGATGAAATGGAGCTTTATCGACAAGAAATCGGGTAAGCCAAGGCATTTGGTTTGCAATGCCGACGAGTCTGAGCCGGGCACCTTCAAGGACCGCTACCTCATGGAGTACATCCCTCACCTTTTGATAGAAGGTATGATCACGTCGAGCTACGCGCTGGGCTGTAACCTTTCATACATCTACATTCGCGGCGAGTATATGTGGGTATTCCGCATATTGGAAAATGCTATTAAAGAAGCTTATGCCGCCGGATGGCTTGGCAAAAACATATTGGGTTCGGGCTTTGACCTTGACCTTCACGTACACTGTGGTGCCGGCGCTTACATTTGTGGCGAGGAGACCGCACTTATCGAATCGCTTGAAGGAAAAAGGGGCAATCCTAGGATCAAGCCGCCATTCCCTGCTGTTAGCGGACTTTGGGCCAACCCAACGGTGGTGAACAATGTGGAATCGATCGCGGCAGTGCCATGGATCGTGAACAACACCGGCGCGGAATATGCCAAAATAGGCATTGGCCGCTCCACAGGAACGAAACTGATATCAGCATCGGGGCATTGTAAAAACCCGGGCGTATATGAAATAGACTTAGGACTGAGCGTTGACGAATTCATGAACTCTGATGAGTTCCTGGGTGGCATGATGGACGACAGGCCTTTGAAGGCTTTGGTTCCCGGAGGTTCTTCGGTGCCGATCCTTCCTGCACACCTGATCTTCAAGAATGCTGAGGGCGGCGACAGGCTGATGAGCTACGAATCGCTTAGCGAAGGCGGATTTGCCTCAGGTTCGATGCTGGGCTCGGGTGGGTTCATCGTATACAACGATACTACCTGCATCGTGCGTAATACGTGGAACTTCTCACGGTTTTACCACCACGAAAGCTGCGGGCAGTGCTCGCCATGCCGCGAAGGTACAGGCTGGATGGAGAAAGTGCTTCATCGTATCGAGAACGGCCACGGCCGCGAGGAGGACATCGAACTGCTTTGGGACATCCAGAGGAAAATAGAAGGCAATACCATCTGCCCTCTTGGCGATGCGGCAGCATGGCCGGTGGCAGCAGCGATACGCCATTTCAGGGAGGAGTTTGAATACCATGTTCGTTTCCCGGAAAAAGTTAAGAACCGTGACCACTTTGTAGCCGAGCCTTTTGAGAAGGTGAAGCATTTGGTGGCAAAAGAAGTTGTATAGAGTTTAAAGTTAAAATGTTGAAAGTCATAAAGTTGGTGGGTCCAAATTAAGTATGTCCAAGAACTTTAAAAACATTATAACATTCAACTTTCCAACATAAAGAAAATGAAAGTAACAATAGACGGACAGGAAATAGACGTAGAACCGGGGACCACCATCCTGCAGGCTGCGCGTAAAATAGGCGGCGAATCCGTTCCGCCGGCCATGTGCTACTATTCCAAACTGAAAGGAAGCGGAGGCAAATGCCGCTGCTGCCTTGTGGAAGTTGCCAAAGGCAGCGAGGCCGACCCACGCCCAATGCCAAAACTAATGGCATCGTGCGTAACAGGCTGCATGGACGGCATGGAAGTAAAGAGCATTACGTCGGAAAGAGTTGTGGACGCAAGGAAATCGGTTACTGAGTTCCTGCTTATCAATCACCCGCTGGACTGCCCTGTGTGCGACCAGGCCGGTGAGTGCGACCTGCAGAACCTGAGCTTTAAGAACGGCTCGGCAAAAACACGCTTTATTGAGGAGAAAAGGACTTTTGAGCCGGAAAACATCGGCCCGAACATCCAGCTTCATATGAACCGCTGCATCCTGTGCTACCGTTGTGTAATGGTAGCCGATCAGCTTACCGATACCAGGGTACACGGTGTAATGAACCGGGGCGACCATTCGCAGATATCCACCTGTATCTCTAAAGCGGTGACCAATGAATTCTCCGGGAATATGATCGATGTATGCCCAGTAGGCGCACTGACCGATAAGACTTTCCGCTTTAAGCAGAGGGTATGGTTCAACAAGCCGTATAATGCCCACAGGGACTGCGACAAGTGCTGTGGCAAAACCACACTTTGGATGTTCGGTGAAGAGATACAAAGGGTTACGGCACGCAAGGATGAGTACCACGAAGTAGAGGAATTCATTTGCAACGAGTGCCGCTTTGATCATAAGGACACAAAAGACTGGGTTATTGAAGGCCCTCGCAAATTCGAAAAGGACTCAGTTATCAACCAGAACAACTATACCAGGAAACTGGAGACCGTTACCATTGAGACCGAGAAGAACATCCTTCTTGGGCGCGACCAGGACCGGAAGAAGATAAGTATGACGGCCATTCCTCTTAAAACAGACGAATTAAAGCCATTTAAAGAAGGGAACATATAATGGATCAGGCTATTATCATAGAAAAGAGCGTTGTTATCATTGCGGTTTTCGCACTGACGATGCTTATGGCAATGTATTCTACATTGGCCGAAAGGAAAATTGCCGCATGGCTGCAGGACCGTATAGGGCCTAACCGTGCAGGGCCGGGAGGTTTATTCCAGCCCCTTGCCGACGGTTTGAAGCTTTTCTCGAAAGAGGAATTCTTCCCGAACACCCCGAACAGGTTCCTGTTCATCGCGGGACCGTTCATCTCAATGAGCACCGCGCTTATGACAAGCGCCGTTATACCATGGGGCGACAAGCTGCACCTTTTTGGGCGCGACATCATCCTCCAGGCTACTGATATTGATGTGGCCATGCTGTACATCTTCGGCGTCCTGTCGGTGGGTGTATATGGGATCATGATCGGTGGATGGGCATCCAACAACAAATTCTCGCTGATGAGCGCCATGCGTGCCTCATCGCAAATGATATCCTATGAAGTAGCCATGGGCCTTTCGATCATAGCACTGGTGATGATGACCGGAACCCTGAGCCTTAAAGAAATCGCTGCCGGGCAGGAAGGCATGAACTGGAACGTTTTCTACCAGCCGGTGGGCTTCCTTATATTCCTGGTATGCTCGTTCGCGGAGACTAACCGTACGCCGTTTGACCTTGCCGAGTGTGAGGCAGAGCTTATCGGGGGTTACCATACCGAATATTCGTCAATGAAAATGGGCTTTTACCTGTTCGCTGAATATGCGAGCATGTTCATCTCATCGACCATCCTGGCCGTACTTTACTTTGGCGCGTACAACTACCCGGGCATGCAATGGGTGGAGGACAACTGGGGCGTGAACCTTGCCAATATCATTGGTATGGGCGCGCTATTTGCCAAGCTGTGCTTCTTCATCTTCTTCTACATGTGGGTGCGCTGGACGATACCGAGGTTCCGTTATGACCAGCTGATGCGCCTTGGATGGCAGATGCTGATACCATTGGCCATTGCCAACATCATCATTACCGGGCTTGTTATATTGTTAAGCGACGGTACATTAAAATTCTAAACTACCCAGGTTAAAAGAAATATTATGTCAATAGAAACCATGTCATTATCGGGGCGCAAGAAGGAGGTTTCCAACAAAAAGATGACTTTTTGGGAAAGCCTATACCTTGTGGCTATTTTTAAGGGCCTAATGATCACCATCAGGCACTTATTCACCCGTAAAGTAACTATCAAATATCCGGATGAGACCCGCGAAATGAGTCCGGTATATCGCGGCCAGCACATGCTGATGCGCGACGACGAAGGACGTGAGCGCTGTACTGCCTGCGGGTTGTGCGCCCTCTCCTGCCCTGCCGAAGCCATCACGATGAAGGCCGAGGAGCGCAAGCCAGACGAAATGCACCTGTACAGGGAAGAGAAGTACGCTTCGATATATGAGATCAATATGCTGCGCTGCATTTTTTGCGGATTGTGCGAGGAAGCGTGCCCTAAGCAGGCTATTTACCTTACCAAATCAAGGACAATGGTACGCGCCAACAACGATAGGGAAGATTTCATCTTCGGGAAAGATAAGCTGGTAATGCCGCTTGACATGGCTATCAGTAACACGAAAAAACCACAAATGGCGAAATAACATGATGACAACTATATTCTACATCTTATCGGCCATTACACTTGCCTCGGCGTTTTTGACTATTTTCAGCAAAAACCCGATACACAGCGCCATTTATCTTGTAATTTGCTTTTTTTCGATCGCAGGGCATTATCTGTTACTGAACGCGCAGTTCCTTGCCATTGTACACATCATCGTATACTCGGGTGCCATCATGATCCTTATGCTCTTTACGATAATGCTCATGAACCTCAATAAAGAGGACGAGAAGAACAAATCGGTACTCACACGGATAGCCGCAGTAGCGGCATTTGGCCTTGTGGCGTTCGTACTGTTGGCCACTTTCGTGAAAGCCCAACCGCAGCTGGAATACAAAACAGCTACCGGAGACTTCCAATCGATCAAAGTACTTGGAAAGGTACTACTCAACGAATATATGGTACCGTTTGAAACGGCTTCGATACTATTGCTGGTTTCGATGATCGGTGCGGTACTGTTATCTAAAAAAGAACATATTAACGGTTAGTATGGAAAATATATTACAGGAAATAGGCCTCGAAAATTACGTCTACCTTTCAGCGCTGTTGTTTTGCGTGGGGGCATTCGGGGTATTATACAGGAGGAATGCCATTGTTATGTTCATGTCGATCGAGATCATGCTCAACGCCGTTAACCTGTTGCTGGTAGCGTTCTCTACCTACCACCAGGATGCGCAGGGGCAGGTATTCGTATTCTTCTCGATGGCGGTCGCGGCTGCCGAGGTTGCGGTGGGCTTGGCCATATTGGTAGCCGTATACAGGAACCTGACCAACATTGACATTGATAATTTGAAAAATTTAAAAGGATAGCGCCTGATGGATACAAATTTGGCTTTACTATTATTATTCGCGCCGTTTGCAGGATTCCTGTTCAATGTTTTCTTTGGGAAAAAGCTTAGCAGGAATGCGGCCGGTACCTTGGGGACAGTGGCAGTTGCCGTGTCGTTTGGCGTAACACTTTCGTTCTTTTTGCAGGTAGTAAATACCGGCGAGCCCATCATGGTGAACCTTTTCGAATGGATGCGCCTGGCCAACTTCTCGGTTGACTTCGGCTTCCAACTGGACCAGCTTTCATTGCTATGGCTGATGTTCGTGACCGGTATCGGTACGCTCATCCACATGTACTCCATCAGCTATATGCATGATGATGAGAACATCCACAAATTCTTTGCCTACCTTAACCTGTTCGTGTTCTTCATGATCACCCTGGTAATGGGCAGCAACCTGCTTATCATGTTCATCGGATGGGAAGGCGTTGGGCTTTGCTCGTACCTTCTTATCGGTTTCTGGTACAAGAACCAGGAGTATAACGATGCCGCTAAAAAGGCTTTCATCATGAACCGCATTGGCGACCTTGGTTTCCTTATCGGTATCTTCATCATCGGCTACCTTTTCCATTCACTGGATTATGTACAAATAAAGACTGCTATTGACAACGGCTGGACCCTTGACCCTACATGGCTCAGCATTGCCGCATTATGCCTTTTCATAGGAGCTTGTGGTAAAAGCGCCCAGATACCACTATACACCTGGCTTCCGGACGCAATGGCGGGCCCTACCCCGGTATCGGCATTGATACACGCGGCAACGATGGTAACGGCGGGTATCTTTATGATCACGAGGATGAACTTCCTGTTCAACCTTACGCCGGATGTCCAAAGCATTATTGCCATAGTAGGTGCTGTTACAGCATTGGTCGCGGCATCCATTGGCCTTGTGCAAAATGACATTAAGAAAGTACTGGCCTACTCCACCGTATCACAATTGGGCCTTATGTTCCTTGCCCTTGGGCTTGGCGTTTATGAGATAGCCGTATTCCACGTGATCACGCACGCATTCTTTAAGGCTTGCCTGTTCCTTGGCTCGGGTTCGGTTATACACGCACTTCACGGCGAGCAGGACATGCGCAACATGGGCGGCCTTCGCAAAGTAATGAAGATAACGTTCGCTACGTTCCTTATCTCTACACTTGCCATTTCGGGCCTTCCTCCATTCTCAGGCTTCTTCTCTAAAGATGAAATTTTAATGACGGCCTACCACCAAAACCCGGTACTTTGGGTTATCGGTTCGGTAGCTTCGATCATGACGGCATTTTATATGTTCCGCCTCCTGTACCTTACATTCTACAAAGATTTCAGGGGAACAGAGGAGCAAAAACACCACCTGCACGAGTCGCCATCTCTTATCACGATACCGCTTATCGTTTTGGCGATACTTGCCCTTGTGGGCGGCGCGATAAGCCTGCCGGGCAACAGCTGGCTGAACCACTACCTTGCCCCGATAATGGCAAAACCAGCTCATCATCATGAGCTTGACAGCACAACCTACATGCTTATGGGAATTGCGGTCGCGGGAGCGCTTGTAGGCATTGGCATCGCGTACTTTAAGTACATTAAGAACGGCGCTGTACCTGCACCGGACGGAAAGCAGACAGGCATAGTGAAGGTACTTTACAACAAATACTATGTGGACGAGATATACATGGCGATCATCGTAAAGCCTATATACGCCATTGGCTCATTCTTTAAGAACATTACAGAAGCCGCCATTTCAGGGTTCATATACGGACTTGGATGGGTTGCCAATATGCTTAGCGCGGAAGGCAAAACAATACAGAACGGCAGCGTAGGTTTTTACCTTTTCGTTTTCGTTGCAGGCATCTGCTCAATAATAGGTTATATATTTTTGGTAAAATAATTCATACTGATGGACGTATCTTTTATACTCATTATTTTATTATTCGGGGCAGCGGCCACGTACTTTGTAGGCGATAAGTGGGCTTCAAAAGCGGCGCTTATCTTCAGCACAGCGGCATTGGCAGCTACCATATATGTTACATATCGTTACTATGTGGGTGAAACCGTAAACTTCATGTATCCGTGGATAAAATCGCCAAAAATAACGCTGTTCTTTATTGGCGACAGGATATCGCTTACCATGGTGCTGCTTACTACAGCGCTTACTCCTATCATTGTGGCATCATCATTTGGCAACCTGTTCCCTAAAACAAGGGCATTTTATGCGCTGATAATGTTCATGGCATTTGCCATGGCAGGTACTTTCCTTGCCGGAGACGGATTGCTATACTACATTTTCTGGGAACTGGCGCTTATACCTATCTACTTCATAGCATTGATCTGGGGCGGTGGCAATACCGAAGAGCGTAAAAAGGCGGTGGTGAAATTCTTCATCTACACTTTTGCCGGATCACTGTTCATGCTGGTGGCGTTCATCTACCTTTACCAAAAACAATATTCGTTCTTCTATACAACGCTATATAACCTGCGCCTGACCTCGACAGAACAAAACTGGATATTCGCGGCGTTCTTCCTGGCCTACGCCATCAAGATACCTATCATACCTTTCCACACATGGCAGGCCAATGTGTACCAAAAAGCCCCGGCCGCAGGTACCATGCTGCTTTCGGGTATCATGCTGAAAATGGCGATATACAGTATCATCAGGTGGCAGCTGCCAATCGCCCCGCTACCGGCGATACAATACCAATATATTATAGTAGGCCTGTGCATCGCAGGTGTTATTTACGGTTCGGTCCTGGCCTTGAAACAGGACAGCCTTAAAAAGCTGTTGGCTTATTCGTCGCTCGCACACGTTGGCCTCATTGCGGCCGGTGTATATACCATGACGCTCGACGGGCTGCGTGGTGCAATGCTGCAAATGATCGCGCATGGTTTTGTGGTTGTTGGGTTATTCTTTGCTTCAGAGATCATTTCCCGCAGGTTCAATACCGATACCATCAGCGAAATGGGTGGCATCAGGATACAGGCGCCTAAGTTCACCTCAATGTTCATGATATTGGTGCTGGCTTCGGTAGCGCTGCCGGGAACATTCAACTTCGTGGGTGAATTTGAAGTGCTGTACAGCCTTGCCCAGACAAATATCTGGCTGGTAGTTATAGGCGGTACTACCATTATACTCGGCGCATTTTATATGCTGCGCATGTTCCAGCAGGTAATGCTTGGCGAACAAAATGCAAAAGTATTTGCCGACATTAACTTTAGTGAGGGAATGGTTATGGTGCTCATCATCGGCGTACTGCTGTTTTTCGGCCTGTACCCCAAACCGATCGTAGATTTTATTTCGCCCGAACTGGAGAGGACCTTGATATACATAAAACAGATTTAATTAAGCCGTAGAGAATGAATACATTAATAGCTATTGCAGGATTAGGGATTATATGCCTTATAGCTGAGATCTTCAATTTTAGGAAAGCGATCATACCGGTGACCATCATCGGTTTGCTGGGTGCGCTTGGCCTTACTGCGGTTGAATACAGGGAGCTTATATCATCCGGAGACGTGGTACAGGGCTTTTACAACAATATGATCGTTACCGACGGGTACTCGCTAAGCTTCTCGGGCCTCTTTATCCTGCTGGCAATTTTCCTGATCGCGCTTTCACACGATTTCCACAAGGAGCACAAACCGAAAATATCCGACTTTGTTGCCATAAAGCTGTTCCTTCTTCTGGGGGCTATCGCCATGGTATCGTTCGGCAACCTTTCCATGTTCTTCCTTGGCATTGAGATACTATCCATATCATTGTACGTACTGGCGGCGAGCGAACCGAAGAACCTTAAAAGCAACGAGGCCGGCATGAAATACTTCCTGATGGGGGCTTTCGCATCGGGCATCATCCTTTTCGGGATCGCTTTGATATATGGCGCAACAGGTTCCTTTGATACTGCAGAAATATACAAAGCCGTTGTTGACGGTACCCTTGGCGACATCAAAATGGCAAACGTATCCGACTTTTTCCTGATAGGTCTGGTACTGCTTACCATAGGCCTTCTTTTTAAAATGGCGATCGTGCCGTTCCACTTTTGGTCACCCGACGTTTATGAGGGCTCCCCTGCCCTGTCTACGGCAACCATGAGCACCCTTGCCAAAGTAGCTTCTATCGCTGCTTTCTTTAAACTGATACTGAGCATGACCGACCAGCTGCCGGGACACTACATGAGCATGCTTACCATTGTGATCGTACTGTCGATGACCGTGGGTAACCTTATGGCGTTAAAACAGGACAACGTAAAGCGTATGCTCGCCTTCTCGGGTATATCTCACGCCGGGTTCATGCTGATGGTACTGTATAATCCAATAGCTACTTCAGGCACCCTGTTCTACTATGCCGCGGCCTATTCGCTTACCGGCATCGCAGCCTTTGCGGTCGTACTTTATGTATGCCAGGGGAAAGGCAATGAGAACATATTCAACTTTAATGGTTTAGGCAGATCGAACCCAATGATGGCGGGCATATTAACCTGCGCGCTGCTGTCAATGGCGGGTATACCGATCTTCTCGGGCTTCTTTGCAAAACTTTTCCTTTTTACAGAAGTGCTGAAGACCGGCCACATCGCTATTGTTATCATAGCTGTCATCAATTCAATAATAAGCGTTGGCTACTACTTCAAGCTTATACTGGCCATGTATACCAAAGAAGATACTGAGAAAAGGGAGCCGTTGCCGTTTTTGTATGGTGCAGTGGCACTAATCTCTTTATTGGTAAGCATCGGGATAGGACTGAGCCCTTCAATGGTCACCATGCTGGTACGATAAGGATCACTACTAAAAAAAGAAAGCGCATTACATCCCCAGTAATGCGCTTTCTTTTTTTAACCTGCATCATCGTGCAATTATTTTCAATCATTATTAGACTATATTCATATAATGATTAAATTTGTAGCATGTATGCACTGATCGATTGCAATAATTTCTACGTATCCTGTGAGAGGGTATTCCAGCCGCAATGGCAGGGAAAGCCGGTAGTGGTGTTATCCAATAACGATGGCTGCATCATTTCCAGGAGCGAAGAGGCAAAAAAAATAGGCATAGGCATGGCTGTACCGGAATTCAAGATCAGGCCATTGCTCAGAGAACATGGCGTAGGTGTATTCTCATCCAATTATCCACTGTACGGCGACCTGAGCGACCGCCTTATGAAACTGATGGAGCACTTTACACCCAATGTAGAGGTATATAGCATAGATGAGGCTTTTTTAGACTTTACAGGAATGCGGGTGGAAGATTACCATGACTATGGGCTACAGATGCGAGCACGAGCCTGGAATTGGCTCAGCCTGCCAATATGTGTTGGCATTGCGCCGACCCGGGTGCTCGCCAAAGCCGCCAATCGTATCGCTAAAAAATTTCAGGATCAGACTAAGGGCGCCTATGTGATAGATACTGAAGAAAAACGAATCAAGGCATTGAAGTGGCTGAAGATAGGTGATGTTTGGGGCATTGGCTACAGAACGGCACGCAAGCTCAAAGCCATGAATGTTCTCACTGCATACGAATTCATACAGCCATGGGTAGAGCCGTGGATCCGTAAAGAGATGGGCGTGGTGGGCTTGCGCCTGAAAAGTGAATTGGAAGGGCGATCAGTACTCGGTCCTGACCCGATTGACATAGATAAGAAAAGTATTGCCACTACACGCAGCTTTCCCAAACAGCTTACCAACTATGACCTGATACGCGAACGGGTCTCCACATTTGCCACGGTGTGCGCAGAGAAGCTGCGCCGGCAGGGTTCGTGCTGCCACACGGTCATAGTGATGCTCGTAGCCGACAAGCATAAGATAGAAGATACCAAATATCATTATAGCCGGGCAGCAACGCTACCGTTCGCGACCAACTCCGCCCTGACGATAAGTAACGCATCCATACAATTGTTGAAAAACCTGATGGACAGCACTGAGACAAAACTATTTAAAAAGGCAGGTGTAATAGTAACAGAGCTGATACCAGAAGACAACAGGCAGTTCAACCTTTTTTTGGATGAAAACCCAAAGCATTTGCAGCTTATGAAAGCCATGGACAAAGTGAACCGCAAGATGGGTGAGCGTATCATACGTCTTGGGGCACAGGAGAAAAAAACATGGGACATGAAGCAAAACATGCTTTCCAACGGATATACCACCGATTTTGCAAAGCTGCTAACGATAAAATGTGAGGAATGAAAAAAGTACAGCCGCTAAAGTTTATATGTCCCGATACAGAGACCGGTACCGGGCTGCCGTTCATTACGCATGGCATTTCTGCGGGATTTGCCTCGCCGGCACAGGACTTTTTGCAGGACCGTATTGACCTCAATAAGGAGCTGGTCAAAAATCCGCTGACCACTTTTTACATCAGGGTGGCAGGCAACTCCATGATCAATGCCGGGATAAGCGATGGCGACCTCCTGGTGGCTGACCGAAGCCTTGAGCCTTCTGATGGAAAAATAGCTATTTGCCTGATCGATGGGGAATTTACCGTAAAACGCCTGAAGGTTGCTACTGACTGCATATACCTCATGCCGGAAAACCCTGCCTACAAGCCGCTAAGGGTAACCGATGATAATAACTTTACGATCTGGGGGATCGTGACGTATGTGGTGAGAAGTTTGTAAGTATACGGGGGGTTCGTCGCTAAAGGAAAAATGTTGGCCGCATTTTATTATCCCTATATTTGTTGAAATTCAAATGATGACTGATCCCATATATATCGGCAGACGCATTTTCGCAGGTTTACTGGATTACACACTGATAGTAGGCTTCACCTACGCCTACATTATACATTATGGAGAGCCAAATGACGATGGAAGCTATTCGGTAACAGGACTTCCGGGCTTAGTTCCGCCACTATTGTGGTTTACAATGACAGTACTGACAGAGCAGTTCTTAGGAGCAACCATTGGCAATGGCATTGTTGGGCTAAAACCGGTATCGGATAATGAGATCAAAAGCAAGCCGACAATAGCACAATCGTTCAAAAGACATTTGCCTGATATAGCAGACATGTTCTTTTTTGGATTAGTGGGCATTCTACTTATCAAGAACACCCCAAAAAGGCAACGGCTCGGAGATCTATTGGCTAAGACAATTGTCGTGAGAGATTTCGACAAGAACCCATAATCCATCCATCACGAACCGTATCCGCTATTTCTTCTCCAGCACAGCCTTTACCATATTATCCTCCTTAAGCAACAGCGAATAATATTCCTTATCTCCTGACAGCTGCCTTGCAAACTCTGCTGCAAGGTAGCGTTTAACCCTTTCTTTTTGCTTTGAAAGGTCAAACACGAGCCCATTCTTCCTGAGGTAGGCATCATAGGCTGTGAAATACTTATCGGTAGCAGTAACTTTTTCGGTGATCTGGTTTGAAATAAGCCCTTTGTATTGTGCTCTTTCTTTGTCCAATTGCTCAAACACAAAGTACCCCACAATCCCACTCTGCATCAGCAGGGCCAATTGCTCGTCGCCATGCTTGCCCTCCTGTGCCACGAACAGGTCCGGGATGATGCCGCCGCCGCCATACACGACCCGGCCTTTAAGCGTTTTGAACTTTAGTGTATCGGCAACCTTAATGCTGTCGGCACTGTACAGCTCGCCGCTCTCAAAGCGCTTCTCAAAATCACTAAAGTATTTTTCGCCGCCATCGGCATAGCTGCGCTGTATCGAACGTCCGGAAGGTGTATAGTAGCGCGCTACGGTAAGCCGTACGGCGCTGCCATCGCCTAATGGCATTTCGCGCTGCACCAGGCCTTTTCCGAAAGAACGCCTGCCTACTATAGTGCCACGGTCATTATCCTGTATGGCCCCGGCAAGGATCTCGCTGGCCGAAGCGCTGTTCTCATTGATGAGTACATAGAGCTGGCCGCTTTCAAACAGTCCTCCTGCGGTAGCTTTGGTTATGTCTTCACGGTTCTTTTTGTTACGTGTTTTTACAATGACACGCCCATCAGGCAGCAGGTCATCGGCGATCTCCACTGCTTTTTCAAGATAGCCGCCGCCATTGTCCCGAAGGTCGATGATGAGCGATCTCGCGCCCTGTTTTTTCAGCGAGGTCAGCCCCGCCCTGAATTCGTCATAAGTAGTCTCCGCAAAACGGTTGATCTTGATGTATCCTGCAGAAGGGCTGACCATTACCGCGGCATCCACGCTTTTTATAGGCACTACATCGCGGGTCACGCTCACGTTGAATTTCTTATTCTCACTCTTCCTGAAAATGGTAAGGTCGACCGTAGAGCCTTCCTTTCCTTTTAACTTGGAGAACAGTGTGTCATTTTGAAGCTTGCGCCCAAAGAGTTTGTCCTTTCCGGCAAAAAGTATGCGGTCGCCCGCCCTTATGCCCACCTTATCTGATGGCCCGCCGGGTATGGGTTTGATCACGGCAACCGAATCTTTATACATGTAAAAGTTCACGCCAATGCCTACAAAGTCGCCCTTCATGCTTTCGGCCACCTGTTCCATTTCGTTTTTGGCTATGTATACCGAATGCGGGTCGAGCTTTTCGAGGATGCTGTTCACCGTCAGGTCTACGATAGAATCGGTGTCCACAGGGTCGATATACTCGCTTTCGATAAAGTCGATAAGCTTGTTGAGCTTGCTCTTGTTAGAGCCTGAGATCATTCCGCGCTTCTCGGCAGGAAAATTAAGGAAGCTGCCTAATAGCAGCCCTATAGCCAGCGTGAGCGACAGGATAATGGGGAGGTATATTTTCTTTACGTTCATTGTATGTGCTCAAGGTCTGAAAGGTGCGCCACCTCTACCCCTGCCTTTTCAAGGAATTCGATGCCCGAATTGTCCTTGTAAGCTTCCTGGTACACCACGCGCTTTATGCCCGACTGGTGGATCAGCTTGCTGCAGTCTTTGCAGGGAGACATGGTAATATAGAGCGTTGCGCCTTCGCAGGATTGTGTTGAACGGGCCACTTTCAGTATGGCATTGGCTTCGGCGTGCAGCACATACCACTTGGTAAGGCCGGCATCGTCTTCGCAGCAATTCTCAAACCCCGATGGCGTCCCGTTATAACCGTCGGAGATGATCATCCTGTCTTTTACAATAATTGCGCCAACTTTCCTTCGCTGGCAGTAGGAGAGCTGCCCCCACTCGCGGGCTATCCTCAAATAGGCCCTGTCGTATTTGTTCTGTTTCTTTTCTTTCATCTGTAATTCCGCCTAAAACAAAAAGCGGGCAATGTCTATTAAAATTTACCAGACCTCACTGCCAATGATCATTGGCACCACCACACCTGCCACAAAGGCCGAAATGATAAGTATCCAGTCGCGTTTGGCGAACCTGAGGAATTCCTGTACCACGAACCCCAAGAGCAGCATCGCTACCATCACAATGATCTGTGCGGCTTCTATACCTAAGGCGAATTCGAGCACCGGCAGCAATTTTTCATCGGCTGTAGGCGGCAGTACCACTTTGAAGTAATTGGAAAAACCCAACCCATGGATAATTCCGAAAAACAGCGTGGTCACCGAAATGAAGGTAAGGTTATCATCCTTTCCTCCCGATCTTTTTGCCCATTTAAAAATGTTGTACAGCGCGGTTATGAGTATGGTTATGGGTATGAGGAATTCGATCACGGTACTGTCTACCTGTACCACGCCGAACACGGAGAGGACCAGCGACAGCGTATGCCCAACGGTGAACAGGGTAGCCAGCACAAGCACCTTTTTCCAGTCCCTGAAGGTGTAAGGCAGGGAAAGCGCCATGAGGAACAGTACGTGGTCGTAGCCGTTGATGTCGAGCACGTGCTTCAGGCCTATGTTGAAGTACAGCCAAAGATCGGACATGGGTTGTAATTTTGGTTTAAAATGTAAACTTACATCATTTTTATGAACTATTTTCAGGGTGGTCTTCCTATAACGCCGGTTTGGTCAAAAATCTTATAAAAAATTATATCAGGCTGAAATATAGAAGTATATTTGCACCAAATTTTAACAGATACTATATGTCAATTTCAGATCTATTTGATAGCGGCTTTAAAGACAGGAACAAAGGGCACTTTTCTGCTATCGTAAGGGTTGCCATGGAGAACGGGCACCTTAGCACTGAAGAAAGGCTGTTCCTTGACAAGCTTGCCAAACAGCTGGAAATTACCCCTGAAGAATATGCGGAAATACTGGAAAGCCCGCTAAAATACCCTATCAACCCGCCGCACCTTCACGTGCAGCGACTGGAGCGCCTTTACGATCTTTCGAGGATGGTATATGCCGACCACGTATTGGGGCCAAAACAAAAAGAGATACTTACACGCTTTGCGCTTGCACTTGGATTTACACCGGGCAACGTGAACTATATCGTAGACAAAGCACTTTCGCTTTTGGTAATGAATGTTGACGGCGATACCTTTGTGTACGAAATGCAACACATGAACAAATAGTACGATACTTTTTAAATATGAAAAGTCCCATGTTAGCGCATGGGACTTTTTTGCATTATATTTTGTTGCTGACCTCACCCCCGGCCCCTCTCCTTGGAGAGGGGAGCCAGACCTGACTAATGTGATTCTTTTTAGTTTCAGTGAGACTTTACAAAAATCTATCTAATTCCGAGTGAGGTCATTAGGGTCAGGCCATTCGACCCCGAGCCCAAAAACCCTGAACTATTTATACTTCTCCATAAACTCTTCCGCTTTCTTTACCATATTGTAACTTCCGCAGAAGAACGGTACACGCTGGTGCAGCTCTGTAGGCTGTATCTCCATAATGCGCCCGAAACCGTCCGACGCCTTTCCGCCTGCCTGTTCGGCCAGGAACGCCATCGGGTTGCATTCGTACAGTAGCCTCAGCTTGCCGTTTGGCGCTTTGGAGCTTGTAGGATAAATATAGATGCCGCCCTTGATCATATTGCGGTGTATGTCGCTCACCAGGCTGCCAATGTAGCGCGAGGTATAGGGCCTGTCGCCTTCTTCAAGCTGGCAGTACTTGATATAGTCTTTTACCCCCTGCGGGAAATGCACGTAATTGCCCTCGTTGATGGAGTAAATGTTGCCGTCTTTCGGAAAGGTAAGATTAGGGTGCGAAAGGTAGAACGTACCTATGGCAGGGTTAAGCGTAAAGCCGTTCACACCATTTCCGGTCGTGTACACCAGCATGGTTGATGTGCCATATATTACATAGCCCGCTGCTACCTGGTTATCACCCGTCTGCAGGAAATCCTCAAGTGTTACCGGCGACCCTACAGGTGTTACCCTGCGGTAAACGGAAAAGATAGTACCTACCGAAACGTTCACATCTATGTTGGAAGAACCGTCGAGCGGGTCGATAAGTACCACATATTTGTTATTGTGCGCGCCATCGTGTCCTTCAATGGTAAGAAAGTCGTCGTTCTCTTCGGAGGCAATGCCACATACGATCTCGCGGTTGATGAGTGTCTGCATGAATATCTCATTGGCATACACATCGAGTTTCTGCTGGTCCTCGCCCTGTATGTTCTGCTCGCCGAATTTGCCGATGATATCTACCAATCCGGCTTTATTCACCTTGTAGTTAACCACTTTGGCGGCAAGCCTTATCGAGTTGATGAGCCTGGAGAGCTCGCCGGAAGAATATTTGAAGTCTTCCTGCTTCTCGATGATGAACTCGCCTAATGTCTTATTTCTTTCTTCCATTACGAAAACGTTATAGTTGTGTTGAGGGCACAAATATCGAAATTTTTGTGATATGAAACCGAAACTTATCATTAAACATTTTTTAAGTGTATTTTTGACCGAATTTTACAGTAAGAGTCAATGATCATCCGCGAAGGAACGATAAACGATATGCCCGCTGTACTGGGCCTTATTAAAGAGCTTGCCACATTTGAAAAGGAACCCGAAGCCGTGGTGGTAACAGTCGACGAACTGGTACGCGATGGCTTTGGGGACATACCATTGTTCCATACATTTGTGGCTGAGGCTGGTGGAGAGGTTATCGCCATGGCGCTGTTCTATTACCGCTATTCCACATGGAAGGGCAGGACCATCCACCTCGAAGACCTGATCGTGAAAGAGGATAAGCGGGGAACGGGTGCGGGAAGCGCGCTGTATAAACAGGTTATAAAATTTGCCAAAGCACAAGGCGTGCGCCGTGTAGAGTGGGTGGTGCTGAACTGGAACAGCAACGCCATCGAATTTTACGAACTCTCGGGCGCGGCCATCTTGCAGGACTGGCTTACGGTACAGATGAATGAAGAGGGCATTACAAAGTTTACGTTGGATCTATAAATAAATTTTTACCACAAGGTTCACAAGGGCATTACACAGGGGCCACAAAGCCTGATGAATACTTTTTCGCTGTAAGCGGGAGGGTACAAAGCAGGCTGCCTTGTGAACCTTACCTGGCAATTCAGCGATTTGCTTTGTGTACCCTGTGAAATTTATGGTGGAAAAAAGGATAATAATTATTTTGGTCTTAATATGAAAGTATTCAAATTCGGGGGAGCATCGGTAAAAGATGCTGACGGCATTAAAAATGTGTATGAGGTATTGCAGCAGGTAGGGCATGATGATGTGCTGCTTGTCATTTCGGCCATGGGCAAAACCACCAATGCTTTGGAGGTAGTGATAAAGGACTATGTTTCGAGATCGCCCGAACTCCAGTCGGCCATACAGGAAGTGAAAAAGTACCACAACCAGATACTGATGGACCTCTTTGAAGACGAAAAACACCCGGTGTTCGCAGCGGTGAATGCCATTTTTGCTGACCTGGAAAGCTTCCTGAAGAACAATAAATCGCCCAACTATAACTTTGTATACGACCAGATCGTGAGCCAGGGTGAGATCATTTCTACTACCATAGTAAGCCATTATTTCAATTACCGCGGCCTGAAGAACCAATGGCTGGACGTTCGTGAGCTGATCAAAACAGATACGACCTATCGTGATGCGATCGTAGATTGGGAGCAAACCCAGCAGCTCATTTCGGAAAACGTAACAATGAACAGCCTTAATATAACACAGGGCTTTTTGGGGTCGGATCAAAACAACTTTACCACCACCCTTGGCCGTGAAGGCTCGGATTATACGGCGGCCATTTTCGCTTACTGCCTGAATGCGGAAAGCGTAACGATATGGAAGGATGTGCCGGGCGTACTCAATGCCGACCCACGCTATTTTGAGAATGCCGTGCTGCTCAACCAGATCTCCTACCGCGAGGCGATAGAACTGGCGTTCTATGGCGCAACAGTGATCCACCCGAAAACATTGCAGCCGCTACAGAAAAAAGAGATCCCGCTGTATGTAAGATCGTTCGTGAACGCATTGCTGCCGGGGACATCGGTAAGCAAGGGCGCTGACCTGGAGCCGCACGCTCCGTGCTTTATCGTGAAAAAAGACCAGTTGCTCATATCGCTGTCATCGCTTGATTTTTCATTCATCATGGAGGAGAACATCAGTGAGATATTTTCCCTGCTGCACAAATACAAGATGAAGGTACACCTGATCCAGAATTCGGCCATCAGCTTCTCGGTGTGTGTGGACGATAAGTTCGGCAACTTCCAGGAACTGAAAGGCATCCTGTCCAAAAAGTTCAAAGTAACGTATAATGACAATGTATCGCTGTACACCATCAGGCATTTTAACGAAAGATCGGCAGATGCGGTAGCCAAAGGTAAAGAGGTACTCGTAAGGCAGGTAAGCAGGGAGACGATGCAGATCGTTACCAGGTAAGTTTTCAGACACAGTCGCAGTTTTCAAACCTCACCCCCACCCCCTCTCAGGTCGCTTCGTCATTCTTTCTGGCGATGACGGAGGGAGCACTACACTCTTGCAGGAATAGCATTAATTAAGGAATCCGCGTATTTGCAACTTTCTCTTTCAACTGCCCAATTACCTTCGCTACATTCTTCCTCACCGTCTCCTCCGTTTTCAGGTAGGCGAGGTATTTCAGGATGTCTTTGCGGCGTGAAGGCGTAAGGGCTTCAAAGGCTGTTTCAAGCTTGTACCGTTTCAGTTCTGCCAAAAGCACATCATTCATTTCGTAGTCGTTCTCTACCCGGGTAAGATCCTGCTCAATGGAGAATTTCGCGGTATCGCCAATTGCAACAGCACCTCCCTTCAGCATCGGGATGTTGACGAACAGACGGTAGTGAGCGCCCTTTACCGGAACGAGCGTCTGCCGGAAGGCATTCCCGTTAATGGTGCCTGAAATGCGAATGTAGCCTTTTACCGGCTGCAGGGCGTCAGTAATTTCCTTCGGGACATCTACAGCGGCGTTGATGCCGGTTTTGTATATTTTGGCGGAGAAGTGGTGCATATTATTCTCTATTTCAATTGAAACCGGAAAACTACATCAGCCTTGACAGATTGTCCGAGTATTTTTGCCGCTTGCCATCCTTTTGTTCTAATATGTTTTCTAATTTCCTCTTCAAGATGTTTTTCGAATTGTCGATTTGACTCTATATCAAACATAAAACTGAAATTATCGACTTCTGCCTCACCTCCTTGTGAAACATTAAATATTATATTTACAAATGCTGTAGTATCATAATCCGGACGTTTCTTATATCCTTCAGGATAAACAATTTTTTCTCAAGTTCATCCTGAAGAATCTTGCTATACTCAACAGTATATTCTTTTTCACCTGGATAGTTTGGCCTTTGATCACATTCCATGTAACTGAATCTTGAATTTATATTATTTTTAAGCCATGCCTTATCAGCTATTTCAAGTAAAGAATCGGCAAAATGTTCACCATATCTTTCTTTAATTTCATATTCCATCATTTTACAGAAGCAATGCTCTGTTTGATCTTCATAAATAATACATGAAGAACCTTCATTTCTAAACACAATATTATTTGTAGCTAAAAGTTCAGACATTTCCTTTTGGCATCTTAAGCCTGAAAAGATTAGATTACCACTATAATGGCAATAAGAAAGCTTATTCATCTTTATATCCTTATTAGCCTCTTCAACTTGTTTAAGGCATGTAGTATCTTTTTTAGAAATATATCCTAAAGCCGGAACTCCATTTCTTTCACAAGACATAAAAACCAATATCAGAATGATTAAGCAAAACTTATTCTTCATAGTTGTTTTTTTAATAACAAACGTACAAAATCTATTATTCGTGTAAGTTAACAATGCTTTGACGTGCCGCCCCACAAAGATGTACCGCCGCCAAAGACCCTGAAAACTGCGACTGAAAACTAAATTCCTGTAAATACACTACTTTTGCCATTTTGGAGTTATACTGTAGTGATGCTGAAAAACAGGTTTTTGCTGGTGTTGTTATGTTGTGTTTCCGCGCTGTATGGGCAGGAAATAACTACGCCTTATAAAAATCGCAGAATAACCGCCGACCGCGATACCATTGCCATCGACAGTGTGAGCATCAACAAGGCCTTCTTTAAATTACAGGACGCAGCGGGTAAAGACATAGACACCAGCAATTACAGTGTGGATTTCAGGAATGCACGGCTTGTTTTCAGGAACGGTTTCCGCACCTCCGATACCCTTACCCTGCGCTACCTCAGCTATCCCGAGCATCTGACAAAAAAATACAGCATTTACGACCAAAGCCGTGTGGTAGCCAATGATGCCGGCATGGAGAACCGCTACAAGGTGACCCACGACCCGCTGAGCACTTTCAGGCCGTTTGATGGCCTTACGACTTCGGGGAGCATCACACGGGGTATCACAGTAGGGAACAGCCAGAGTGCGGTGGTCAACTCTAATCTCGACCTGCAGATAACGGGAAAATTATCCGATAAGGTAAGTCTCCGGGCTTCCATACAAGATACCAACATACCGTTACAGGAGGGCGGCTACTCGCAAAAGCTCGACGAGTTCGACCAGATATTCATCGAAATGTTCAGCGATACCTGGAACATCCGCGCGGGCGACCTCTTCCTGGAGAACCGCCAGTCGCGTTTCCTCAACTTCAGTAAAAAAGTGCAGGGGCTTTCCACAGCGTTCACTTTTGGGAAGGAAGGTGCGAAGACCTCTATATTCACTGCTGCGGCATTGGTCCGCGGCCAGTATGCCCGCAGCACCTTTACCGGACAGGAAGGCAACCAGGGACCGTACAAGCTGCGCGGCCCTAACGATGAGTTGTACGTACTCGTAATATCCGGCTCGGAGCGGGTTTTTGTCAATGGCATACTGTTGGAGCGCGGTGAGAACAATGACTACATCATCGACTACAACGCAGGTGAGATCATCTTTACATCGCTATTCCCTATTACTTCAGAGATGCGCATCAACGTAGAATACCAGTATTCCGAACGCAGCTATACCCGCTTTGTGACCTACGGCGGCGTGACCCACGAACGTGAAGACTGGAGCATTGGCGGCTACTTATATTCGGAAAATGATGTAAAGAACCAGCCGCTCCAGCAAAACCTTACCGAGGAGCAGGTGGCGACCTTGCAGCAAGCCGGTGACAATGCCAACCTGATGACCGCACCGTCGGCGTATGTGGATACCTATTCGGAGAACAAGATACTGTACCGCAAAGTGACCGTAAATGGTGTGGAGGTATTTGAATACTCTAATGATCCCGAGGAAACACTGTACAATGTACGCTTCAGCCTGTTAGGCAATAACCTGGGCAGCTACATTTTGGCAAATGCCGCGGCAGTAGGGCGCATTTATGAATATGTTGCCCCGGTAAACGGCATCCCTCAGGGTAATTATGAACCCATCATCCGCATAACGCCACCAAGCAAGATACAGATCGCTACCGTAATGGGAAAATATAACCCGTCAGAAAAGACATTGGTTGACTTTGAAGCAGGATTGAGCAACAACGACCTCAACCTCTACTCCCCCATCGACGATGACAACAATAGAGGCCTTGCCGGAAAGATAGATGCGAAGCAAAGGCTTTACACAGGCAAATTTGAGGTGGATGCCTTTGCCAACTACCAGTTCATACAAAAAGATTTCAGGACGATAGAACGCCTGTTCAACATCGAGTTCGGGCGCGACTGGAACCTTGCCAACATCATTACGACTAATTCCAACCAAAGCTACCTCGTAACAGGAACTACTTTTCGCATTCCTAAAAAAGGGCAGGTGAATTACCAGCTGGAAAAACTCGACTTCTCCGGACTGTTTACCGGTACGCGCCATGTGGTCGACGGGCAGTTTAAATTCAATAAGCTGATGGTGCTGAACCGCGGGAGCATCCTGGACAGCGACAATGACTATTCTACCTCAACGTTCGTTCGCAATGAGGCATTGGCCAAATACCATTTTTCGAAAAACTGGGTGGGCGGAAGCGTACGTTTGGAAGACAATCAGGAAAAGATAAAAGCCACCGGACAGTATACGGCATTAAGCCAAAGGTTTAGTGAGGCAAGTGCTTTCGTGGGGCGTGGCGATAGTACTAAGGTATATGTAGAATTGGGCTACCTGCGCCGCGTGAACGACAGCCTCGTGAACGGTATGCTGCAAAAGGTGAACACCTCCAACTCGTATTACCTGAGATCGCGCCTGCTGCAAACCGAAAAAAGCGACCTGACCCTGTTTGCCAACTACCGCCGCCTGACCTTCGAAGACCCGGCTTTTAAAGACGAGCCTTCACTCAACTCGCGCTTACTTTATAATGACCGCTACTGGAACCAGCTCGTACAGGTAACCACTGCCTACGAAACCACATCGGGCACAATTGCACAGCAGGAGTTCACCTATTTGGAAGTGGAACCCGGGCAGGGTGTGTATACCTGGAATGACTACAACGGCAACGGCATACAGGAACTGCAGGAGTTTGAGATCGCGCCGTTCCCCGACCAGGCAACGTTCGTAAGGGTGTTCCTGCCCAACCAAGTGTTCGTACGCACGCACCAGAACAAATTCTCACAGTCGCTCACGCTAAACCCTATGGAATGGCAAAACGAAAAAGGCTTTCGGAAATTCCTCTCTTACTTTTATAACCAAACCTCTTATCTTATTGACCGGAAGATAGAGCGCAATACCGATAACTTTGACCTCAATCCATTCTCGTCAAGCGAAGAGGATCTGCTCGGGCTTACCTCAGGCATCAGGAACAGCCTGTTTTACAACCGTGGCAAGCAGGACCATTCGGTTACCTATACGTACCTCAGCAACAGGGCAAAAACACTGCTCACGGTCGGCTCGCAGGAAAACAGCAACAGTTCGCACCAGCTGCAATATACGCACCTCATCCAGAAAACATGGCTGCTCAACTTTAACGGGCAAACCATAAAAAGTGATACCTATTCGGAGAACTACGGCAGCAAGAATTTTGAAATAGAGGGGTATTTGGCAGGTCCAAAAGTGTCGTACATTTTTTCGCGCAATGCCAGTTGGGACCTGTTCTATGAATATAGAAGTAAAGAGAACCGGATCGGCGAACTTGAAACCTTGTACCAGCAACGCTTGGGAACATCCTTTAACTACGCTTCGGAAAAGCAGTTTACCGCAAGTGGGGAATTCTCACTGTATAAAAATGACTTTACGGGCAACCAGCTCTCCCCTGCAGCCTACAACATGCTCGAAGGATTATTGCCGGGACAGAACCTTACATGGCGCCTGCTCCTGCAAAAGAACCTGACACAATTCCTTGACATCAACGTCAATTACCAGGGACGCAAAAGTGAGACAAGCAAGGCGATACATACCGGAAATGTGCAGTTAAGGGCGTATTTTTAGACCTCACCCCGGCACTACACTCCTGCTGCATAGTCCTCACCCCGGCCCTCTCCATAGGAGAGGGTGACGGAACGTAACACTCTTGCCGATTAGCCAATAGTTTTTGATTACCCTCCGGGATTCAACAGTGGCAGCTCCAGCGGGGCGATATGTTTATAGAAATATTGAACATGAGTGGCTCGTAGCTCCGGAGGAGCGGCATATAAATTACTCAAAACTCTTACGAACAACTTTGTTTTAAAATAGCTTGCACCTTTAAGATATTGACCATCAATCAAACATCGCCTTTTCCTTTTTTGAAAACGCTTCCGATCGCTGGGCGTATTTTTTAGCGAAATCCTTAAGTCCTGCCTCCTGCTTTGCATAATTTTTTATGAGGAAGGCCTTGTCTTTTTTGAGGTCGGAGGTATAGCCGGTGATCCACGGCACATTGTCCTGTATGTTGAGGCGTATCAGGCGGGCCTCGTAGTTGTTGGGGTCTTTTTCAATAGTTTCTTCAAGCATGTCAGTACCACGGTTAAAAAGCCTGGTCTTGGTAATGAGCCCGCTCTCGTATTTTGCCAACAGCACTATGGATGCTGCTTTATAAGCCATCAGGGTATGATTGCTGCCGTTGGCTTTCAGGTCTTTCATTGCGTCATGAAATTCATTGGCGCTGCTTTCGGAAGTGGCGGCATCAATGTATTGTTGACGGATGGAAACCAATTCGGAGCCTGGTTTTGTGAACAGCAATAAAATTATGAAAGGCAAAAACTTCATCTGTAAGCATTTAAAATGCAAACCTACAGTTTATATCTAAATTTCCTACATCAACAAATGTTAAAGAGATGGTTAAACCTATTTGCATAATGTCTACATTTATAACAAACCAAATTTTTATGCAAAAAACAGCCTGCTTAATAACCTTGCTATTCACCGTAGTAACAGCTCATTGCCAGTTGGCACTAAATGAAAATAGCAGTAAAGACTATCAAACAACTATCGAGGAATTCAATAAGGCAAATGACTCCACGACTGCAGAATTCTTCTACAAGCGTGGCGGTATAAGGCAAGATCATTTTGATTTTGAAGGGGCAATTTCCGACTATGATAAAAACATTGCCCTTGACCCTGCTAATTTTAAAGCATACTATAACCGCGGACTTGCAAAAATGGAGGTCATGTTGTTTCCGGAAGCCATAAAGGATCTTGATAAAGCAATTAGTATCAATGCTTCACAGGACAATGCTTATAACAACAGGGGTATTTGTAAATTCATGCAGAAAAAATATAAGGCTTCGATAGAAGATTACAATAAAGCAATAAAGATCAATCCAAATAATGCGGAAGCCTACAATAATCGCGGATTAAGCAAAATACGGCTCAAACGTACCGACGAAGGTTGCGAAGACTTCAGCAAGGCATATCTTTTAGGTGATAAAAAAAGCGCTGCGGCAATAGAAAAATACTGTAGCCACAAATAAACAGAAAGGGGCGCTTCACGTCGAAGCTAACCCCTTTCCTAAAAAAAACCAACTAGTTATCTAAATATCACTGCTTCATTATTTTCAGCAAGGCCGAACTTCCTTTGGCAGTAATGACTTTTACCATATAGTTTCCTGCGGGCAACGCGGACACATTCAATACGATGCTCTCCCGATCCGCCTTCTGCGAAATGAGCTTCTGGCCCAGCAGGTTGTACACCCCTATCTCTGATAATGGCGCGGCATTACTTACCGTCAGCACATCGCTTACAGGGTTTGGCCATGCCTTAAGGTTTTTCAATTCAAATTCCGAATTACCCAATATCTCATTTACCACTACCATCAGCATTTCGCTTTCGCAGCCGTTAATGGTTTGGGTCACATGGTACATTTCTCCATCCATAAGCGGTGTGTTCATTGGCACTTCGACCATATCACCTTCATCATCGAGCATGTACCACTTTATCGTTGCACCTATCAATACTGAAATTTGAAGGTCGGCAATAGTTTCACCGGTAGTAAAATCCTGTTCTTCATTACCGCCCGGTGCTGCAGGGATGGCATTGATAGTTACTGTGATCTGAAGCGGCACGCTCTCGCAGCCATCTACGACCTGCGATACATTATAGACAGTACCATCGGTCATAACCGTAGTTGCTGGCAAAATGTCCCCACCGATGGTTTCACGAAGGTTTACCGTTGCGCCGTTCATGCTGTCAAATTCAAGATCGGCAAGGGTCATGCCCGCGCAAAAAGACTGTGTATCATCTGCTGTGGCCGGAGGTGCGATCGTGTTTACCGTTACTGTTATGGCAAGCCTGTTGCTTACGCAGTTGCCAAGCGTCTGCTCTGCGTAGTAAGTTGTCCCGTTCACAAGCACTGTATAGCCATCCAGTTCGGTTCCCCCTGTACTGTCCGCATACCAATGTATGGCACCATCCGGAACAGTGTTCGCTGACAGATCAAAGACATTCGACCCTCCGCAATATTCCGGTGTGGTATCGTCCGTGGTAGGCGTTGCAAGCGTTGTATAGCTAACCGCAACCGCAAACCTGGCACTTTCGCACGACCCAACTGTTTGCGATACATAATAGTTGCCGGCAGTAAGCACTGTTGTTCCCGCGAGCGGAGAACCGCCGTTGGCTACATTATACCAGTTTATGGTGCCTGTTCCTATAGCAGTAAGATCGGCCACGGTAGATTCGGAGCAGAACTGCTGTGTGGCATTCGCCGATGGCTGGGCAACTGTATTTATGGTTACCGCAACCGCGATCCTTGCGCTTTCGCAGGCATCAATGGTTTGCGAAACGTAATAGGTCGCATTGGTAAGCACGGTCGTGCCTGCCAGTACAGATCCTCCTGTTGCTGCCGCATACCATTTGAACGTTGCACCTGTACCCCCTGTAGCAGCAAGATCTGCCACTGTTGCACCCGCGCAAAATGATTGTGCCGAAGCCGTTGGATCGGAAGGCGGTATGCAGCTGAATGTCCTGTTCAGGGCATAACCTCTGTTGCCCGCGCCATGATAGGCTAGTCCATAGGATGCCGAAGCACTTTTCGCGTACGCAAAATCAATGTCATTATTGCTGTAAACAAAGGTATGATCTTCGGCACTGCCCGTATTGAAGGGTCTTGTCGCTACAACCGTCCTGGTACCGCCAGCTACCGTATTCGATGTCACGGTCCAGTTGTTCGTGCCGTCCGATGAAGGGGTAACGCCTATGCCATTGTGCACCGCGTCTACCAGCGTAGTCCCATTGTAGTATACAAGGTCCTGGCCGCTGCCCATTCCGCCGCCATTAGCAAACGAACCGAACTGCAGCGCGAACCACCTGTCCGACGGACCGGTAAGCGTAAGCGTGGCAGTGGCAGTAGTATTATTGAGGTCGAGTTTAGCTGTCATGCCTGCCGTCAGGTTCACTACACCTGTTGTCTTGCTTTGGGCAAAAAGGCCCATTGCCGACAGCAGGAATGCAGTGCAGAGTAATAATTTTTTCATGCTTATTTTTTTAATAGGTTAATGACTTCTTCATTCTTGGTAAAAACTGCATAATCGTATGGGGTCTTTCCCTCTTTGTCTGTTTTTTTCTTATCGGCCTTGTAGCTGATGAGCAATTTCATGAGCTCGATATTCTCAAACTGTGTGGCATAAATGAGCGGAGTCATTCCGCTTGGGTCGGCAAGGTTCGGGTTGGCTCCCCTTTCCAGCAGGGCTTTTGCCAGGCGTGCATTGCCTTTTACCGCTGCCGCTGCCAAAGCGGTCCCGCTGGAGCTGTCATGGTCTATGTTCTTAACCGTTTTGATAAGAAATTCAGCCACCTCGGTATTACCCCGGTAGCAGGCCAGTATCAGCGGGGTGAAGCCCATATTGTTCACGGCATTTATCGTATCCTTATTTATCACCATTAGCGCTTTCATTTCGTCTACGGTACCACGGCGGGCGGTATCGAACACATCTTTCGCAGGCGGTATCTGGGCATGGCAAAATGTGCATATGCACATGGCGAAAAAAAATAGCATTCGGCTCATAGCGTTACTTGTTTAATGACAGGTTGTAGGAAATGTTCACTTTTTCAGCTATCTTTTTGCTGATCACTTTCGGTATCTCAATATCAAATTCGCCCGGCTTTACCTCAAGATCGCCTGTCATGGCAATGGTATTGCCCGACTTCGAAATTTTTGCCGTATCGGTTATCTTTTTTGTCTTTCCATGAAGAGTAAGGTCGCCTGTAATGGTAAATGACTGTGGGGTGGCGGACAATTTTGCAACGTCAAATCCCTCGATCTTCCCTTTGAACGTTGCCTTTGGATATTTGCCGGTTTCGGCATAGCTTTCGTTAAAATGCTCTTCCATCAGCGCCACCTTGAAACGGAAGCCCTTCATAGGGGCCAGCACAGCTACTTCTCCTGTAGCAGCATCCAGTGCCGCCGAAGCTGTCTTGTTTTCCGCAGCAACTTCTTCAAACGATGGCACCGAGGCTTCAAACTTTAATATGCCTGCTCGGGTATTGTATTTCTGCCCAAAAACTAGGGCAGGTATGATCACCAGCAGCAAAATGATATAAGTTTCGATCTTTTTCATAACACTTGTTTTTAACCTCTAAGAATTTATAAACCCTGCAGGTTGGGGTCAGTATATATTTTAATTCTCCAATAATCCGTCCGTGTTCCACTCCACGATCATGTTAATATTGGACTGCGGCATCCTTCCTGTCTGCGGCATTAGCCCGGGCTCGCCGTTTTGGCGCTGTATCCTGTCGAGCAGGTTGGTATTCTGTATCGCATCCTTCAACTCGGCATACGTACCCAACGGCCTGAAAGATGACACGCCTCCAGCGCCGTGGCAGCTGAGGCAGTTGGCCGCGATTATCGGTTTTACGTGTTGTTCGTAGGTCACGTTACCCTCAACCACAGGGTTGTCCTGCAGGTCTTTATACGTATTCGATTCGCAGCTGAGCAGTGCCATTGCCAATGCAGGGACTGCCATATATTTAATTATTCTCTTCATGTTAAAAGACCCTGTATAAGTTAAACCCAAAGAAAAAATCGCCATCACCCCAGTCGCCCGACGCATGGGTAAGGTAGCCCGCCTCGGTCATCGACTGCGAGTTGGTGAACAGCAGCTGGAAGATATGCCCTCCTGTTTCTACATCCAACCCAACTGACAACGGGTTCTTATAAAAGTCCGGCTTATCAAAATTATACGCATATTCCAGGTTGAGCGCCAGCCTTTTGGTCAGCTTCATCCTTCCGCCAGAGCCCAGAGAGAACTGGTTATCATTTTCAATGGCGGGATCATACAGGTTTTTGTGAATGAACGATGGCACAAGCTCTAATGAAAACCTGTCCGAGAACTTTCTCGATACGATCACCTGGCTGATGTAGGACAGCCTGTCGGCAAATTCCAGTTTAGGGTAATCATCCTCATCCAGAAAGGTATTCATGTCGATGGTGTTGTACCCAACAATATCCACAGGGAAAGTATCGCTCTGCCTTGCCAGCCTGTATTTGAGGCTTGTTTCGTACACCTTGAGCATGGTATGCCTCGACGCGCTCACGGCCAGCCAGTCGGTAACACCGTAAATTCCCCCTATCTTGGTGGTAGCCATATCGAACCCAAAAAACTCGGATATACCGTCCTTTACCGAACCGAACCTGTGCGAAACCACAAAATAAAACTCCTTTTTGGCAGGCATCTTAGTGGTTTGCAGCGTTACTACCTGCAGCCCCTTAAATACGGCAGTGGCATAATTATCATCGACAGCGGTCGAATCGAGTTCGGTAAGCAGGTCGTCCTGCGCCCGGGAGATCGTAATGCCCATAAGGCACATGGCAAGCAAAAATATTCTCATGTCGTGTGTTATTCTTTAATAGTGCATTGGTCCAGCTTCACTTCGCCAAAAAGTTCATCATAGCCTATGCAGCGCCCCTTGATCATTACAGCATCCCCGACTTCCTTTTTGGCCGGGAGGCTGTCAAAACCGCACACTACCAGCGAGTCGACCGTAACAAGCGAATCTGCGGCTGCAGTTATCTTACCTTTTATTTCTATGACCTCATTCAGGTATTTCGTATCTGCTGTTGCAGGGTCTTTTGCATACTCCTTAACAAACCGGCCCGCATCCACAGCATACGATGCTACTTCGCTGCCCACATCCCTTGCCGGCTTGTACAGGTAAAATTTATAAAAACCAAACCCTGCAAGCGCTAAGGCCAGGACTATCAAAAAAATTACTGACTTTTTCCTCATTACCAGCTTATCATTAGTTTGCGGCATTTCTATTTTTAGCAAAATTACCCATCATGCCTAAGCGTAAAATGAAATATGGGCAGATGGAACCTTTTATTTAGAATTCGAAAGCTTTGGTTGAGAATTTGATCTCGAGGCTAAAAGCAAAATTTTATAAGAAATAGATTAAAAAAATCTACCAAAAAGGTAGGGTATTCGTTTTTTGACCTGTTGTATCATTATTGTTAAATATTTTTGAATATTTAATCGAATTTGTTAAAGAGCTAATACATCCAATTAAAACAGATTTGAATCATGAAAAGAAAATTACAACTATCCATTGCTGTACGTCAGTTAGCCACACGGCTGGTCGTACTTTCGCTCTTACTGCTATCGGCGACCGGATCGCAGGCACAGATCATCACTTCCTTTCCGTTCACGGAAACTTTCAACTCCAATTCCACCACATTACAGTACTGGACACAGATCTATGAAGTTAACAATATGTCATGGACATTCACCGAAGATGCATCGACCGGAAGCTATAACCTGGACCCATACGACGGCAACTTTGCAAATTTTCCCGGAGATTCGCACAATTTTGACACTACAAAATTGGTAAGCCCTACTCTGGACCTGACAGGGATGAGCAATGTAACGCTCAACTTTGTTTACGTAAATCCATTCTGGAGCCCTGACCAGAACTGGCTGACCATTTGGTACCGTACCTCGCCTGCAAGTGCTTGGGTGCAATTGCAGGAGTACCACAGTGACATCACTACTTGGACACCATCGGGCAATATCGCCCTGCCCAACCCGACAGCAACCTACCAGATAGCCATTGAGTGCAAAACGGACTATGGCTACTCTACACTGGTAGACCAGGTCGTGATTAACGGCACGGCGGGTACAGTTGCCGTGACAAGCGTAGACGTAACTACGCAAGGCGGCGTTCCGGCCGTAATCACTACAGCAGGCGGCACACTGCCATTGGTAGCGACAGTAAACCCGGCCAATGCCAACCAGGCAGTAACATGGTCGGTAGTAAGCGGCCCGGCTACTGTGAGCGCCTCGGGAGTGGTGACCGCTACCGCGAACGGGACAGTTACTGTAAGGGCTGCATCTGTAGAGGACCCAACCAAGTTTGACGAAATTGTGATTACCGTAAATGTACCTCCGGCAGTGACCGATGTGGTGATCACCACACAGGGCAGCGTACCGGCAGAAATTTCCACTATTGGCGGAACCTTACAGCTTGTAGCCACCGTAAACCCATCAGGCGCCAACCAGGCTGTAACATGGTCGGTAGCTGCGGGGAGCGATTTTGCTTCGGTAAGCGCAACCGGAGTAGTAACTGCCATTGCGAACGGCATTGTTACCGTGCAGGCAACATCGGTAGCCGACCCAACAAAAAACGACATCATCGATGTACTGATCAATGCTGAAATAGCGGTAACAGGCGTGGACGTAACTACAGAAGGCGGTTTGCCGGCTGAGATCACCACACAGGGCGGAACCCTTCAACTTGAAGCTGTAGTTAACCCCGCGGGAGCCGACCAGGATGTAACATGGTCGGTGGTAAGCGGCGGAAGTTCTGCAACATTAGGCGCTGACGGACTGGTAACCGCTGTAGCGGATGGTACGATTGTGATCCGTGCGACTTCGGTAGCTGACCCCACGAAATTTGACGATATAACAATTACCATTGCCATTGTGGTACCTGTGACAAATGTGGTAATTTCAACCCAAGGCAACGTACCTGCCGAGATCACTACACAGGGTGGCATGCTTCAGCTTGTAGCTACTATAAACCCTATGGGCGCAAGCCAGGAAGTTACGTGGTCGGTCGTGGCTGGTCCGGCTTTTGCATCGGTGAGCGCCACAGGGGTAGTAACCGGAACTGCCAACGGTATCGTGACAATACAGGCAACATCGGTTGCCGACCCTACAAAAACCGACATCATTGATGTTGTGATCAACTTTGTGACAGCAGTTGAAAGCGTAGACGTAACTACACAAGGCGCCGTACCCGCTACCATCACTACCGATGGCGGAACATTGCAGCTGGAGGCAGTGGTAAATCCGGCAGGAGCCGACCAGGATGTTGTATGGTCGATCGTAAGCGGCAGTGAATTTGCCACCCTTGGCGCAGACGGACTTGTTACCGCGACAGGTGATGGCACCATAGTGATCCGTGCAGCATCTGTCAGCGACCCTACCAAATTCGATGAGATCACCATCACCATTACCGGTAACCTTGGTGCAGGCAGCTTTACTCTCTCCAATATCAAAGCCTACCCTAACCCGGTAAGCAACATACTGAACATCAGCGGAAGCGAAAGCATCAAATCTGTTGAAGTGCATAACATGCTTGGGCAGATCGTAGTTGCCAAAACCATTAACAGCAATGAAGGCCAGATCGACATGGGTGCTTTCCCGGATGGGAGCTACTTCGTGAAGATCAGCACCGACAAAGCTTCAAAAACGGTAAAGATCATTAAACAATAAACCAAACCAACCACCAATAAAAAAAACCGCAGCTGTGTCAGTTGCGGTTTTTTGCTTTCAACGTCAGACAGGCTTAATGGCTCTCTGTGTAATCCTTAAAATTATCCAGTATCGCCTGCCACCCCTGTTTCTGGAATTCTTCCGGATGCTCGGTCTCGGCATCGAAAACAACTGTTACCAGTGTTTTGCCATCCGCGTCTTCAAAAGTCACGGTACACGACCTTCCGCCGAACGAGTAGGTGAATTTTTCATTCGGCACTATTTCATCGTAGACGGCTTCAAAGTCAAAGCCAAAACTACCGTCCTTCGCCTCCATGCGTGCTTTGTAAGTCCCGCCTGTGCGCATATCATTCTCCGCGCTTGGGCAATGCCAGTCGGGCGATGCGAAATTCCAGTTCACGATGTGTACGGGGTCGGTATAATGATCCCAAACTTTTTCCCTGTCAGCGGCTATGGTAGCCTGTACCATTATCTTTCCCATAGTTTATTGTTTTTAGTTTATTTGTTATTACAAAGCAAGGGCAAACTTTTATACGGTTTTCCCCTTTCCTGGACTTGCTATTTCTTCAGTTTTTCGAATAGCTCATCAAGGCTGTTTAGGGTCATGGTAAATCCTTCCTTAAAGCCCATTTGCAGCATCATTTCGAGGTTGGTGAGATCTTCATGCTTTATCAGTATATCGACCGTAGTCCTTTCATCCTCGTCTATGAAGTCAAGGTTCCAGTCCGACTTTGGCATTTCCTCACCTACATTCCCCTCTTCATCGCTAAAAGCATTTACCTGCCTGAAATTGGTTTTTGGTGTGATAGAAGTATACTGCTGCACGCCCCAATGCTTCTGCCCTTCAGGGCTTACCATTGCGTACAGCCTGCGTCCACCCACTTTAAAATCCATCGACTTGGTCTCCGACTTATAAGGTTGCGGCGCCCACCACATATCCAGCAGTTCCGGTTTGGTAAAAACATCCCACACCAACGCCGCATCGGCATTGAAATCCCTTGTTATGTGTACCGTTCCCGTGTCTTTGTTTACGGTAAAGTCAAAATTCATATTTTCCATGGCCGGTTATTCTTTCAGTTTCTCAAGTAGTTCGTCAAGGCTTTTCATAGTCATGCTGAAGCCTTCTTTGAAGCCCAACTGGATAATCATTTCCAGGTCGGCCAGATCTTTATGCCTGATCTGAATGTCAACCGTGGTAGTTTCGCCTTTGTCGATGAAATCCAGGTTCCAGTCGGATCGTGGCATTTCGTCGTTCAGGTTGCCGTCTGCATCGGTAAAAGCGTCAAGGTATTTAAAGTTGGTCTTGGGCGTGATAGATGTAAAGTCAGCAATGGCCCAATGCTTCTCCCCTTCCGGGCCTACCATGGCATACAGCCTGCGGCCGCCTTCGGTAAAATCCATCGACTTCGTTTCCGACTTCCACGGCTGCGGCGCCCACCACTGGTCCAGCAGTTCCGGTTTGGTAAATACATCCCACACCAATGAAGCATCGGCATTAAAATCCCTTGTCACGTGTACCGTATTCGTTTTTTTGTTTACGGTAAAGTCAAAATTCAAATTTTTCATGGTCTGTTGTTTTTTAGTTTGTCCAATAAATCATCGAGTTGGCTGAATCGCGTTTCCCAGATCTTACGGAACTGCTCAAGCCATTTATCGATCTCCTTCATTTTGTCGACCTCAAGTTTATAGTAGATCTCCCTGCCACGCTGCTCCTGCTGCAACAGGTCGCATTCGGCCAGTATCTTAAGGTGCTTGGACACTGCCTGCCTTGTGCTGTCAAAATGCTCGGCAATGGCGTTGGGGGTCATCGCCTGCGCGGCAATCAGGGTCAGTATTGCCCTTCGCGTGGGGTCGGCTATAGCCTGAAATATATCCCTTCTCATAATTATAGATCCTGTTTACGCAATCATTCAGTTGCAAATATATATGCAATTATTTGGTTGCGCAAATTATTTTGGGTTTTTTTATCGTATATTTTAATTATTGGGTGCTGGTCATTTCCTCCACCGTTCCTGCCACGCCTTCTGCCCTTCCTTATCAAGAAAGCTCCAGGCAACGATACGGGTAGATTTATTCCCTGTACCCATGGGTAAGGTTTTCACCTGCACGGCTTTTACATCGGCAAGCGTTTTATAAATGCCTTTCAGGTTCGAAGCCTTAGATACTAAAGTCGTAAACCAATACACATTTTTTGCAAAAGCTTTACTCTCTGTGACCATGCTTTGGATAAAACGGCTCTCGCCGCCTTCGCAAATAAGCTCGCTGCTCACTCCCGAAAAATTGAGTTCGGGTGTGTCATGCCTTTTCCCTGAAAGGTTCTTTACCTTTCGCAGCGTCCCTTTTTGCGCATCATCTGCCGAGGCATGGAATGGCGGATTGCATAGTGTGATATCGATCCTTTCATCTGTACCTACAATGCCCTTAAAAATGGCTTGGGGGTTCGCCTGCAACCTGCATTCAATTTTATCCTTTAATGATGGATCGGCAGCTGCGATCGCTTTTGCAGACGCAATGGACCCGGCATCAATATCAGACCCGATAAAATTCCAGCCATATTCTGTAACGCCTACGATCGGATAGATACAGCTGGCACCCACCCCGATATCGAGGCCGGTGACTTTATCCGAAGGCGGCATCCTGCCAAAATTGCTTTCTATAAGCAGATCGGCTATATGGTGAATGTGATCGGCCCTTCCCGGTACAGGCGGGCACAGGTTTTGGTCCGGGAATTCCCAGTTCTTTATCCCGTAATAGTGGTTGAGTAATGCCTTGTTGAGGAGTTTTACCGCAACAGGGTTTGAAAAATCTACGGAAGCATCACCAAATTTATTAGGCTTCACGTATTTTGCCAGTTGGGGAACGCAGGCCGTTAAGGCATCAAGGTCATAGCGCTCCCTGTTCTTATTCCGAGGGTGCAGCATTGCTTTTTCCTTCGGACTGTTTTCCTCTTGCATTTTATCTTCATTTAAGGATACAATTTACGCATTCCATTTTACCTGATCCAAAAAAACCGTATGATCATGGGATCCATGGTAACCTATCCCTTCTCTATATATACATCCGTAAAATGCCTGTTAGGCTTCAGGTAAACATTACTCTCCTGAAAATCCATTACTATATTGAAACGCTTCAGTACTTCATTACCCAAAAGATGGATGTTGGCACCGCGCAAGGGCTTGTTAGTGGTGAGCAACTGGGCAGGAACATGGGGCAATATATATTTCCCAAGCTTCAGGGCTTCGAGGTTTGATGTGATCACAGGAACTTCGTTACCTTGCGCGCCATACATCATCACTTTTTTAATGACTTCCATCTTCTCCGCCGGAAAGTTGTTTTGCTTCAGCAGGTCGTTGTCAAGCATTGCCGTACGCTGGTATCCCGTATCAAAAAGGAACAGGTCGGTATTTTTCCGGCCGCTTTGTACCAGCGTGCCGTCCACAAAAAACATACTGCTAAAATACCTGATACTTAGTTTTGCATATCCTTTGTCTCTCTTAACGCTTTTCGGCATTTCCGAATGTACGATCATCAGCCGCTTGTCATAGTTGAGCTCTATGACCATCCCGTCGAATAGGTCCCAGCCAAAACGTCCGTCGGTATCATGTCCGGTTTTTTCGGCATCATAGGCTTTTACGGTATAATCCCTGCTTCCGATCTTTAGTGATTGTGGTGTATTATAAAGCTTTACACCTGATCTTATTTTGTTTTTCAATGTCTCCTTCGTCAAAACCAATTCAGTTGTCCCTGTATCAAAATTAAGGTTCAGGGTGTCTGTGGCATTGAGTATTGCTCTCACATAAATGGTATTCTGGCTGTTCATGACAAACGGAATGGTATCATGTACTGCAGGCTTTGTTTTGGAGAGATCTTTATTCGCCGGGGTTTGAAATGAAGTATGGCAGCTGTCCTTACCATTGAGCAACACGATAAAGTCCCTTCTCTGCCCCGGCTTCATCCGGAATGCTATGGAATCAGAATCGGTTTTAAGCATGATCATTGTAGGGACCGCGAGCTTATTGGTAACATACACGTCCGGCTTTGCCTCCGGTGTGAGGGTCCATTCCACAGCACGCTTTCCATTCTCATAAATTTCTGCTTTAGGAGATGCGGCTTTTATAATAGTCAATTTCTTTTGGGCCGATGCCTGAAAGGAAATCGCAATAAGAAGGATAAAAAAAGGTTGTTTCATAACTTCCGTTAATTACCGCAAAAATAAAAAAAACCGCGGCATCACTGCCGCGGTCCCCTCATATAAATAAAAAACTACTATCGTTCCCTGAGACTGTATATCCAGCCGGTCTTAGTTTCCGAGTCGGCGAAGTCGATCACGTAGAAGTACGTACCATCAGGCAGGTCATCGCCCTTGTCGCTTTGTCCATACCATTCATTCTGGTAATCGGACTTTGTATATACGGTCATTCCGTATCGGTTAAAGATCTGCAATTGCTTCACATTATATCCCGCAAGATCAAAAAAGTCGTTCCTGCCATCGTTATTCGGAGAGATCCCCCTCTGTATCAGGCCGCCGCACGATGCTGACAATACATTGACGGTCTCAGTATTACTGCATCCGTTTTGGGTAATAACAAGTTCGTACACACCCGGGGCCGTGATCACTACCGAAGCCTCAGAACTTATTTGTAGACCCGCCGGGCTGTACCACGCGTATAGCGAATTGAGGTTGTCATCTTCCATGGCTGTGAGCGTGTAGCCTCCGTCTTCACATCCCTGTGCAATGGTAAAGTTCGGCAGTTCATTTACGGTAATGGTCAATGAGGTTGTGGCAGCACACTGGCCCGCATTTGGTGTAAACGTATAGGTCGTAGTGGCGGTATTGTTCAAAGCCGGAGACCACGTTCCTACAACACCTTCGTTAGATGCTGTAGGCAATGCTGCCAGTACCCCTCCTGAACAGATCGGGTCAACCGCGGCAAATGTAGGTGTAGTTGTTGGGTTCACTGTAATGGTAAGCGTTGTTGGCAGGGCACATTGCCCGCCATCAGGCGTAAAGGTATAGGTGGTAGTTGTGGTGTTGTCCGGCGCAGGCGACCAGGTCCCGGTGATCCCATCGACAGAAACCGTTGGCAGGGCTGCTATCGCATCGCCCGCACACACAGGCGCAACGGAATTGAAGGCTGGCGTTGCCAGCGGCGTTACAATGACGGTCAGGGTAGTTGGTACCGCACACTGTCCACCATTCGGCGTAAAGGTATATTGGGTCGTGGCGGTATTGTCAAGCGCCGGCGACCATGTCCCGGTAATGCCGTTACCCGAAACTGTCGGAAGGGGACTCAGTGCATCGCCTTCGCAAATAGGGCTTACCGCATTAAAGGTTGGTAGGGTATTGCTTTGGTTTACCACAACGGTGAGTGTTGTTGCCGAAGCACACTGCCCCCCATCGGGCGTAAAGGTATATTGTGTGGTTGCCGTATTGTCCAATGCAGGTGACCATGTTCCTGTAATGCCGTTGGTCGATGTCGTTGGCAACGGACTAAGCGCTTCACCGGCACAAATAGGAGCTACAGCATTGAACGCCGGCACTACCGCACCCGGATTGACCACAATGGTAAGCGTGGCTGTTGTTGCACACTGCCCGGCAGTTGGTGTAAAGGTATACTGCGTAGTAGCTGTATTATCAAGCGAAGGCGACCACGTTCCGGTAATACCTTCGTTGGAAGTCGATGGCAGCGGGCTTAACGTTTCGCCTGAACAAATAGGCGCTATCGGGCTGAATGTTGGCACAGCGCCAGAAGATACCGTTACGGTCACTGTACCCTGGTACTGGCACGTAACGGTTTCCCTGAATGAAATATCGTCCAGAGCAAAGTCGTTGCCGTAGTCAGTAAAGTTCCTGTTATAGATAACAAAGTTGGCAGTGGTATTCGTCCCGGAGTTCCAGTTGTAGGAAACCTGTGTCCAAAGGCAGGTCGTTCCCGGAGCCGATACCGGAAGGCCCTGCGAAACGCCATTGATGGTAACCTCAAGCCTTGCCGGGCTGTCCGGTGAAACTGAAGCTACGTAGTAGGAGAACGTATAATCCGTATTGGGTACGACCGTCACAGCGTTTTGGTTGCCCCAAGCTATCACGTTGCCCGACGGGTCGGTCGCGCCGTCAAAAACCATCATATTTCCGGTGCCGGTAGTATTATCGCCACAAGAAGAGAAAGCTGTAAACCAGGCATTCGGGTTGGTCACGATATTGTACGATGTCTGCACCCCGAACGGGTTGGGGTTGGCTACCTGCGTGTATCCTGTATTGAACAGCGAATTACCCTGCGAAAAATCGCCATTCCCGATAAGGTTAACCGGGTCGGAAGGCGAACCTGAGTGTACAGTATATGTCGTCGTCACAGTAGGGCTAACGGTTGGCGTTGCGCTGGTCGGGTCGGTTAATGACGCGTCTGCAGGGCTTGCTGTCCAAGTATAAGCTCCCGTACCTCCTGTTACCGACAACGTAGTTGAATCACCCGGACATATCGTCACCGGCGCACTCACCTGCATGCTGTTGGGCGCTTCGAGCACGATCCCGGTTTGTGTAAAGGTCTCACCATCCGAATCAGAAACCGTTACGCTATACGTACCTTCATCCAAACCTGTAAAAACACCGGTACTATTGCTTTGGCTGGCACTGCCGCTCAAAACATAAGAAGTATAAGGAAGTGTTCCTCCCGTAAGCCCTACGGTTATGGTACCGTCGTTGCTGTCCGGGCAGGTTGGGTTGATATAGGTGTATGAGCCTACGAACGGAAGGCCGCCCACGGTGATCGAAAAATCATCCACAGCAAAATCATGCCCTATGGGTCCGGGATTGTTGGTCTTCAGACGCACCATGGCATTATTGGCCGTTGCCACAAAAGAGTATTCTACCTTTACCCATCCTTCCGAAGGCAATGGTGCGAGAAAATTAAGGTTGGCCGGGTTGACGTTGCTCGCATTCACAAAGAATACACCAATGCTGGCCCTGGTAGCCTCATCGGCAGTAACCGCATTGGAAACCGACTTTATCCAAAAGCTGAAGGTGTAGGTCGTACCTGCTGTAAATCCGCCTATCGCTCCACCTGTGCTTCCTGTTGTCCAAAAAAAACGGTTAGCAAGGTTGGCGCCGTCAAACACCAGCATGTTGCCAGTGCCTGTTGTATGGTCGCCCCCGGCTATATACGATGTGTTCATCAAAGCGGGGTTGGTCGTCCTTGCGTAAGAGCCCGGAACGCTAGTGCCGTTCACAGGGTTTATCAGCGTATAGTCGTGTACAAAAAAACCATTCCCACTGCCGCCGCTTTCGAAGTTGCCATTCGTGAGTATCTGGGCACCCAGATCGGCAGTGCCAATGATCAGCAGCAAAAGGAGCACATGTGTTTTTCCAAAAAGGTATTGCAATTTTCTTTTCATGATCATACAATTTGTAGCTTGTAAAAATATTCGATGTTTTTTACAAATTTTTAACTTTTGCTATATAAAAACTATACGATCCGGATTTTTACGGCAACTACACATATGCCGATCGCCACAGCTTTGCTTTTCGCCATTTTACAAGGCATAATTTGCGATTTGATGTGGTAATGTTAAGTTGGACGGAAACGTTTTCGTTGGTATTTTTTCCTACAATCAATATTGCAATACTACATTTTCTTAAGAAATTACTGGCTCACATAACAATGACTCACATTATATAAGGCGATAATGTTGATCTGCGTATTACAGGTTCTTACATACGGATGTTCATCTGTATAATGTTGCATTGCGACAGCTTCGTATATTAGCCATCCATAAGCAAAAACATTCATAGCATGTCATCACTTTATAACGTCAGTGTGCTTAAGTACCAGGGAACAAAGATCAAATTAGCTATCGAGGTCATCCATCCCGACAGCAATTATATTTCGGGCTCACCCGGCTTCGCATTAATGCTGCTGCATCATAATGCAGACTTCAATACACCGTTAGGCCGTGAGGTGAATCTCGACCTGCTACTCAACGTATCATGGATGCAGGAGAACGCCCGGGGATTTATACGCTCTGTCATATCGCAGTTGGGAAAACCAAAGAAAAACGGCTACCTTACCGGCACACTCGACATTGAAGTGATGCATCCTGCATGGATATCCCATTTGGAGGGCATCGGGTGGTGGGACTCTGCCGCATTCGACCCTTGCTCTACGTATGATGCCTGCGAACCGAAAGTCCCTGAAATGGATGACGATGTTTCCCCTTCTACGCCTGTGTTATCACGAGAGGGTTTCATTCCGGTATGGAAATATATATTCCCCTCCTATCTTTTGCACAGCCATAAAGACATTCTGTGGATGCCGGCCTACAGCCGATCCTGCTACAAGCCTGACACCGCAAATGTTATAACCGACCTAAGCGACGGATCCCTGCGCACCCACGAAGGCACACTTGTAATGACAGAGAAAGAATATGGCATTTTGTTCCGGAGGGAAACCGACTGGGGTATGTTCAGTAGCGGCAACGGGAGCTGTGGCTCTACCTACATTGACGGCAAGGAACTGACTCCGATGGTGCTCAATACCCGCAAGAAATTATCGTATCCTATCACACCCGGCAACTTGCTGAAATGGAGTGATCCTGTTATTTTCGAGGCCGCCATTTCTGGCGACACCATTACTTTCAAGATCATGGTAATGGAAAAAGATGACCAGGTATTCCTCTTCTCGAAGATCAGCGCGCTCCAGTTCCTGATGAGACCTTTTGAAACATGGAGGAGCAACGAATTTGAAGAAGGCCTGCCGCTTAGCGATCTGCTAAATGCAAAAATGAAAGAGCGCGGAGTAAGCCACACCTGGGATGTTTACATGAAACATAAGGACCTCGCCGACATGGTGATCACTAACTTCAATGTTGAGAGATCGCTCGACATTCCATTTCCGGACCTCGGCGGCTTAAGCAACGAAGAGGTGATCTCGCATTATGCTTTTGACAAGTGGCCGCAATACACCATTACAATGCAGGTTACCGACCCTGCCCTGCTGCAAGGCTACGAAACAAAAGTACCTTTCGCACATATTTTCGGGCAGCTTGGAGATCATTTGATGTAGTACATGCAAAGCTTGTAATGCGTCTTATAAATAAGACTCAATTTTTGATACAGGGTCATATTTAAATATTTTAAAAGCAATAACAACCGCACATGCAAAAATAATGTGTCCGAAGAACAGCTGGATGTAATAGGACCGTCGTGAAACGTCGTCATGTATCGAAGTCAGGTAAATGGCTCTCCAGATAGCTATGCCAATAAGGCCGCTCACTACACCAAATATTATCCCGGACAAAAAACCGAAACTGATCCCGGTATAGCGCCATAGGGCCTCATAGCAAAGAACCATTATCAATCCAATAAAATAATGTGCCAACCATCCGCCAACCTTATGCCATTTTCCTGTAAGCCGGATGCCAAAACCTTTTAGGATATAGGTCATCATGACGGGTTCCCTGAAGAGTTTTTTGAAGCCGGCCGACAACAGGTAGCTGAAAGTTGTCATAATATTTGTCGCTGAAAATGCGGCTATGGCTATCTTTACTATATTCATGATCGTATCAATTGCTGCAAGTTTCCGAATGGCTTACCCTAAATTAAAAATTCTATATCTTCAAGCATTCGGGATTAACTTTACCTTAATAGACATTTGTACTCCTAAACATTCGGGATCAACAGGCTAAGTGACAATTGTTTCAAATAAATTTCGTACCTTTGTCAGGTCTATCGGTTAAACCGGCCTAATGCCATAAGCACTTCCACCAGGCATTACTCAAGCTTAGCACCACACATCGGGAACGTTTAGGATCCATAGCAATATCAGGCTGCAGGATCACATGCTTCTCTTATTCAAATTGTACACTTTAAAATTATATACATATATGCCAGACTCTTTTCATAAAAAAGAAAACAATAAAAAAAATGCAACAAGGAAAAAACAAAAAGATCTAAAAAAGCAGGAAAGGAAGCTTACAAATAATAAAGGTAAGGGATTGGACAGCATGATGGCTTATGTTGATGAATACGGAAACCTGTCATCTACACCTCCTGAGCGAATGCTGATCGTAAAAAAGCCCTCTCCTACTACCACCGAGGACACGATCCAAAAAACGTCATACTAATTATGTTTACGGACTAATACCGAGTGGTTCCGAGACCAAAGGCTGCATTGGACGATATTCAGTTCAGTTAGCATCTTGGTCTAGTAAAATAGAAAAGCCTGTAATTCGAATTACAGGCTTTTTATTATGTGGAGAAGATGGGAGTCGAACCCCACCTCTAAAACCCGCTTGGTTGCTGGGTTTCTAATATTTTTAAGTTGCTGTGCCACGATTTTGCCACAACTTCACCTCGCTTCAACTATTTGATTTAAAGAACGATATAATTTCTATACAAATATAGAAAAAAGATAACTGCTCAAGGTCTCTGGCCTGATATTTCTTAATGATTTACGTTTTTTTACAGCAGCCATCTAGGCCTTGATAGGCAATAGGGTCAGCTTTAACCTCATCGGCATCGTAACC